>OBJF01000278.1_pt1 | contig 62446 bp, 59 predicted proteins | sample 1519091 | NCBI WGS metagenome assembly OBJF01 (sample SAMEA2452124, study PRJEB22498) | human gut metagenome | biome: human feces; feature: human gut; material: feces | place: Australia | collected 2012
ATAACCTCCTGTGCGTCCATGTATGTGTCATTTACACTTAAAATTATGCACTCCAGTGTGCCGGCTTTGACCAGTCGATATTGCGGAGTTCCTGTCCGACGTTGTTTCCCTCTACGGCGAAAAGCGGTGGGGCGTGTCCATGTACGACAGCCAAAAGTGGTCTTTCACTCCCTCCGCCATTCCAGCACCACCTATAAGCTGAAGCTGAACCACGGCGACCTGAAGGCCACTCAGGGCGATACTGGACACGCTCAGATCGACATGATCACCAGCGTGTATGCCCACATTCTGGACGAGAATCGGAAGATCAACGCCCAGAAGTTTGAGAGCGCCTTCTATGCCAATCCTGATCTGTGTTCGGTTCGTCCCCCGGAGGAACCGAAGGAACCGGCGCCCGCCACATTGGATTTGGAGGCCCTGGTGGAACAGCTTCGCAAGTCGCCGGAACTGGCCAACACACTGGCTGCATTGCTGGTGTCGGCCCCATCCGAAAAATAGGGCGGGAAAATCGTATTAGCAAATCGGCGTTTTTTATTAGCAAGGCCGGAAAAATAGTTCGAAGCCAATTAGCAGGCATACAGCGGAAAATGTATAAAATCGTTCCGGCGGAGCGGCAAGAATGCTCCGAAGAAACGATAACAAAAAACCGCTGTAAACCATCGAAAAACGGCTTACAGCGGTCATTTTTGGCACCCCCGGCCAGACTCTAACTGGCGGCCTACCGCTTAGGAGTAGACCCGATACGACATCGGGAAGTGGCATCTAATGCTTAAAAATGCTTGGAAATACAAGGTTTTTCAGCATTTCAAATCCCATCTGATACTACGCTGTGATAGCTAATTCAGAGGGATTTTACACCGTCCGATTGGCTCGAAATTAGCAAGTCTTTCGATTTTTGGTGGACGTTGCAAGTGCAAGTAAATGTCACTATGTAACTTCTCGTGATGCGAAATGATAGGAAATCCTATTCATTCTCGTGTGAGGGTGCGGGTGTCCTTAGACACAGATTTCAGTCTGTTTTATATATCATTTCAAAATGAATTTTTCAACCAGAATTATTAAGAATTTCAAAGGTTTTTCAGACTCAATGATTCTATGTAATTTAGACCCGCCGAAGCAGGTCTTTTTTTATTTCAGCATAATCTCTCTATCCTCAGCGCCGAGCATATAAGCACCCTTGGCAAAAGCATCCCTTGCCAGAAGCTCTGCTACATCAACCCTATCGAACAGCATCCATATTTCTTTCTCTTTCGGAGTCAGTTCATGGCTATGGTCAAACAAATGCTCAAGTCCCAATCCTTCAAGCAATGCCGACTTTGCTGCTTTGTATTCTTCGGCTCTGCAAACATATTCGTCGTTCCTTTCCTTGGAAAATGCCTCGATATTGTCAGCTCTCAGATGCTCGTAATACTCGTCCATAAAGATTCTATCCATACTCGTTGACCTCCATAACAAAAAAATAAGGGCAGACCCTTTTACAGCTATTGTAGCTATGTAAAAGGATCTGCCCTTACAGTTACTATAATGTTTTTGCCAGCGACTTCAGGAGTGCTGCCATTTCCGGATTTTGCAGAAGCTTCAGAAGAAGTTCTTTATCATCAGCGGAGCTTTCCGTTGCAGCTGATTGAACCGACTCAGGTGTTGCCTGTCTGCCTGAGTAGAACGCAGCTTCCATTCTTTCAGCGTTCAGTCTGCGGTCATCGTCGATGATATGGGAGTAAACATCCGCTACCATCTTGACCTGCGCATGACCGGAATCGCCTTGAACGGATTTCATATCGCCGCCGTTCAGCTTCAGCTTGTAAGTGATACTGGAATGTCGGAGACTATGGAAAACCACTTTCGGCAGTCCCTTCTCCTCAATCAGCTTATTGAAAGCACGGTTGATAACCTGTCCCTCAATCGGCTTGCCATTGGAAGAACAGAAAACCAGATTGAAGTCTACGAACTCGTCACCAAAAAGGTCTTTCAGTTCTTCAATGTCAGCCTTTCGCTGTACCAACATTTCCGCTACGGTTTTCGGTAAGAATACCTTGCGGACACTTGTTTTGGTCTTAGGAGTTTTGAGAACCAATGCGGTATGTGTACTGGCGAAGGTCGGCGGGAACTTGAACATGATGTCTTTACCGTCCAGATCTGCCATCGCTTCACGATTTACTCTCTGCAACTCCTTTTCAACGAAGATGCTTGCCTGACCAAGTTCAATACTGGTGGAGGAAATGTCAATACAGTCCCAGGTAAGCCCCAGAAGCTCGCCCATTCGCAGGGAACAAGAGAAGGCAAGGTTGATAGCCAGACGAAGAATATCATCGTCACAGGCTTCCAGAGCCTTCTGGAGCACTTCTGCTGTCCAGATGTCCCTGGTCTTGTGTTCTTCCTTCGGCAGCGTAGCGTGCTCCACAGGGTTTCTGATCATCAATTCCCACTTGACCGCCTGATTGAAAGCATTTCGCAATGTCTTGTGAACCTCTCGGACAGTATGCGGAGTCAGATATTCTGTACGGGCTTTTACATACTTAGAAGAAACCGCTTTGACAGAAAGCAAATCTCGGTAATACTTGTCCATGATTCTCGGCGTGACATCCTCCAGCTTCATATCACCGATGAGGGGACGAATATAGTTTGCAATCAGGCTCTTTCTGCTTTCATAGGTAGACATCGCCCAGGTGTTCACACCATAGATTGACATATACTCATCCAAAAGATCATTGACGGTTTTAGCAGAAGGGGGAATAAAGGTTCCGGACTCCTGCTCATATTCAACCTGCAACTTCCTTTTCTTTGCTTCGGCATTCGTTTCAAAGGTTTCCCACTTCTGACGCTTGTTGCCGTTCTCATCGGTGTATGTATAAACCACAGAATACTTCTTTTTTCTCTTAACGATAGATGCCATGTAATCAGCTCCTTTCCTGTCTATCTTCCGCTAACTGGTAGCGGGTTTGATTGTGATACCATTTTTCAAAGCTCTCTTTGGTAGCTCGCTTATATCTGCCAACCTTGATAAGCTCAAAATCTTCATTGGCAACGATATAGTAAATGGTCTGACGATGTACCCCAAGCATTCTTGCCATTTCCGGCAGACCGTAGGTGGATGCCATAATATCTGCATCCAGTTCCTGATCCTCTACCGTGCGGTAATCGGTTTGAGAAGCATACCATCTTTCAAAGCTCTCCTTGGTCACTCTGCGCTTGCCCAGGACATCGACTACATCAAAATGCCCTTTGGCAACCAGTTCGTAAGCAGTCGCTTCTTTCAGCCCAAGGCGCTGTCCAAGCTCCTCCATTGAATATGTAGTTTTCTTCAGTTCCTCTCCGGGAGGGGTTCCATCGACCTTCTGATATTTGAACTGATTGGCATACCATTCTTCAAAGCTGTCGATCATCACCCTCATGGTGTTGCCGACAAGAATGGTTTTGAAGTAATTCTTCTTAATGAGCCAGTATGACTCCGTTTTACCAAGACCGAGCATCCTGCCCATTTCCGGAACAGACATACTCGTGCGTTTTCTCATTTCCGCCATCGTACAACCTCCTATGTAAAAAATGTAGCCATGTGTTTCTTGTCATGGCTACATTTTATCGAACTCTCAATATGTTTTGAAGTTTGTCGCCGGGTTGTACGACACCCTTGACAAATCTTACATTTGATGATCCAACCACTCATCAAAACTCTTTTTGGAGATTCTGATGCTGCCGCCAATGCGGACGCTATGGAAAACTTTCTTTTTCACAAGGTTGTATGCACTGGTTCTGCTGATGCCCAGAATATCCTGAATCTCATCAACCGTATAGGTTCTCTTATCAAACTGAACTGCGTTAGCAGCCATCGCTTCTTCGGTGCGCTGATTCATGGCAGCGATTCTTTCTTCAAACATTTATGTTCACTCCTTCGTTCTCTTTGCTTTATGTTTTGTGGGACGCTTTTTCAGCTGCTCCATTGCCAGGCTGACGGATAAGGCTTTCTCAATCGCTACCATTTCACAGGGCGTTACCTTACCTAAGTAATTATCAATCCTGCTTTTATCAATGGTACGAATCTGTTCCAGCTGAACAACGGACGCTTCTTTGAATGCAGGATTATCGTAAATAACAAAGTGCGTCGGCATATTCGCTTTCTTATGGATTCTGGTGGTGACCGTTGCCACAATCAATGTGGGAGCGTGTTTATTACCGGTGTCGTTCTGAATGACGATAACCGGACGGATGCCGCCTTGTTCTGACCCAACTACCGGGTCCAGATTGGCGCAATAAATATCACCACGGCAATATACCCAATTTTCTTTCATCATGTGCCATGACCTCCTTTCGTTGGGTATGTAATAACTGACTGCCAGAAAGGAATCAGGCAGTCAGTCCAAAAGTCTATGTGTCCCATATTTGCCACGCACCCCTGGGAAAGAGGGCTTACGCCCTCTGGGAATCACCGAACGACTGATTGCGAATCAGTTCCATAGGAATCTAACCTCTGCCGGGTTCTCCGCCAGCTCCGTAGAGAAGTATCTTTAATCCTGTTGCTTTCATGGCCGTATTGGGAGCAACCCAATATTTACAAGCCAGTATTGATCGCTGGCATCGGGAGAGAGACAACTGCTTTAATTTATAGAAGAAAGTCGTTCTGTTTCTCTGTCCGATACGTCACGGCGTACCGCTGATGTGGCTGATGCTCTCGCACCGGCAACAGGAACGTATTCGATGACTGTGTATTCAGTTTTCAAGGAACAAGCAGCCGGTTTTCTTTGGCTGTATCTAAATTGTACCTGTTCCTCATGCAAGTTTTTATTGCCTCGTAGGTATAGTTTTGAGGTTATTCACGACCTAAAAATATGTAATCAAGGGTTGTCTCAAAGCGCACAACCAGTTCGATTGCCAAATCAATAGAGATACCTCTGTTGCCGGTTTCAATTCGTGCAATGGTGTTTGCGGCAACACCTAACTGCTCCGCAAGCTGTTCCTGTGTAAGCCCATGTTCCTTTCTCAAGGCTTTAATTCTTTTTCCGCTTTCAACCAAGTCGTAATACATTTTCGTTCCTCCGTGTTTTTGAATTTGTGAAGTTGCAAAATCAAAAACAGCGGGAGGAGATCGTGCCCGATTCTCAATACCCTTTGCCATCTGCCTGTCCTCCTTGCAGGCATAAAAAAAGAGCCGGAGTAAATTACTCCAAGCTCTCGTTCATGCCTTTGTGTTAATTATGGGGGAAAATAGGCAGGTATAAAAAAAGCCCCGTACCCATTACAGGCACGAGGCGTAACTCTCTCTATTCAATTTTATGCCGCTATCTCCCAGCATAGCCATTTTAACACTGGACAAGTCGGACTTTCAGTAGGGGAACCGTCGTATTTTCATCGGATTTTAGTCGGACTAAAATCCTGTCTTAGCATTCACAATAACACAATGCTTCTTCCTCCCGGGCACTTTCCAGGAAATCTTTCAATTTAGGAATGGCTGTTCCCCAAAGTGACAGACCAAATAACAGTATCGCTTCTTTCTTTCGGTCATAGTAGGTGCTGCGTTCCATATTCAAAACCTCCAGCATTTCTGATTCCCTGTACTTGAAGCGGTTGAGATATGCCTTTGAGATAATCTCACAGTACAGAGCGCCTTTATCTGGATATTCTCTGATTTTCAACATAGCCATATCTACCAGTTCAATGATCCACTTTGTCTCAAATAAGCTGCGAATGCGTTCTTCAAATCGTTCTCTCGCTTCATCCGGAGCAAAGTTCTCCAGATAAATCAATGCACCATCTAAGCTGTCACCGTAAGTACAAATAAGGGTATCACATACATCATTCGCACGATCAATGGTAGACCAGCACACCTCTCGATATATGGATAAAATCAGCTTTGCTCTTTCATACAGAACCTTCTCGTCAATGTTCTGCATCCGGCAAAGCATTCGAATACTGCTTAATACCTGTGTATTATATCTGCTCATTCAGAATCTCCTTTCAGCCTAATCCATAAAATAAGAATTCCTTTCTAACTCCTGTCACTTGGCTAAAGGGAAACAAATACCATGGGACAAGAATGACTATAACTTCCGATATTTGATTAAAATAACAGAAGTGAAATCGGAAGTTCTTGACTTTATAAAAGTTCCGATATATAATTAAGTTGAACTAAAACTTCTGTTATGATTCTTATTATAGCATTTTCCAGAAGTTTGTCAACAAATAATCGGAAGTTACGAATAAATATTTTTTGAAAGGAAGGATACTACCATGACATTTGGAGAAAAAATTAAAGAAGCTCGTTTGGCTATGAACCTATCTCAAACGGAGCTTGCCCAGATGACCGGCATTTCCGAAAGATCCCTTTACACCTATGAGCAGCTCGGAACACTCCCCAGAAAAAGCAACATCAGAAAACTTGCTGAAGCACTGCATATCTCTGTGTCCTATCTTTTGGACGAATCTGAAACGGATAGCCAGAGCCATATAGATCAGGATATGTTTATTTTAGAGGCAAAGGAAAACTTCGGTTCAAAAGGAGCAAAAGAAGCTCAGGAAGTGTTGGGTCGTGTAAATTCTCTGTTTGCCGGTGGAGAATTGGACGAGGACGCAAAAGATGTATTCTTCCAGGCGATTATGTCAGTTTATATGGACTCTAAGAAAACAGCACGGGAAAAGTACACTCCGAAGAAATACAGAAAGCATAAAGATAAAGAGTAAAATCCTCAAGCACAGAATATGTTTTCTGTGTGCGATTCGGAGGTGAAGCAAATGAAAACGGCAGAGCATATCATTGAAACTGTCGATAAGCTTGTGCGAAAATATCACACCAGAGACCCTTACGAGCTATGTCAGCTGTTAGGTATCAAAATCCACTATTACGATTTACAGAAGAAATTGAAGGGCTTCTTCTATTACCAGTCCAGACAAAAGAATATCGTGATAGATCACAATGTGAACGGTATCCTGGAGCGTATATTAGTCGCACATGAATTAGGACACGCTGTCCTGCATACAAAAATCGCTATGATGCACGGCTTTCAAGAAATGGAAGTTTTTGATGATAGATCAATCGAAGAAAATGAAGCAAACTTCTTTGCGGCGGAGCTTCTGTTAGAAGATGGGAAAGTCCTGGAATGCCTTTCGGAACACACATTTTTTGAAACGGCTAAAATGCTCTATGTACCGGCAGCATTATTAGACTACAAATTCAGCCTGCTCCACGAAAAAGGAGAGCTGGTAAATTCGATGTATATTCGTAAAGCAGATTTCCTGAAAGAAGATCTTCATGCCTACGATAACGACATTGGTTATGGCGATATATGAATATCTATTTTTATATCTTTACAGAAAAAGTCCACCAGTACGATGCGTAGTGCATCATGACTGGTGGACTTTTTGTTTCTTAAAGAATCAGTATATTGTGCTGCAAAAAAGAACCCCATAGCAGTTCACTCTGTACCGTCAATGGGCTTCTTTTTCATTATATCAATCAAGCTCCGCTTTTTTTATCATCTCTTGCTGGTCAATCAAGACATCAATCAACTTTCCTACGGTTATCAATGTTGTTACATTACACTTTTTCAGTTTTGCAGCAATCTCATTATCAATGATGCTGTCGCATTTTGCATATGGGGTATCCAGTAAAAAATAGTCAAAGTTCTTTTCCAAGACGAATGCCAGTTTTAGAAGCATTGCCAAAGAAACTTTCGTCTGTCCAACTTCAACATGGCTCATATGATTGTTCGAGCAACCAACCAACGCACCCAAATCAGCCTGACTATAACCCTTTTCCAGTCGGGCAGCTCTAATGCGCTGACCAATCTTAACGTAATCAATTTCCGGTTGCGTTTCAATCACCTCCATGCTGTGTATGATTCTGCTATACATTATAAAATGTACCAAAAATCTCAACAACCAACATCGGGTGCAAGTTGCATTTATAAATGCAATATGATAAAATTTTATAGGCAGATTGCATTAAATGATAGAATGAAAAGAACCCCAAGACGACAATATGAGCTATCTTGAGGTTCTTTAAAATAAAAAGGGGCTGTTGCACATCGTTTTGGATGAAAGTGAAGAATCGCCCCTAAGAATTAGACATATAATCGAACAATAGGGAAAAGCATGTGCATCACAAATCCATTGAAAATTTCTGATTTTCAAGGAAATCTGTTGCACATGCTTTTATTTTCACAAAAACATGCTTTGTTTACGATAGAAAATAACAGCAATGTGATATGAAACAAATTGAATAATACAACTTGTTAATATACAGGCAAATGCAAAAAGTTCCTTATGCGATTGTGCAAAGTCAAGGATACCAGATAATGCAGATACAAAAGAGGGTAATACCACCAATAACATTACAACTGCAAAAGGAATGACAGACCATAACTTTGCTTTGGTGTACCCCATTTTGAAAAATAACGGCATTTGTATTCCTGTTATTGTAGAGAAAACTAAAAATGATAACCCCAATCCAAGCATTATATCAGGCACATCGAATGTAGCTTTTCGACACAGCACAAAGCCGAGATATAGGATAATAATTACAACCATGCTGGTGAAGTAATTCAGAAACACAAAGGTGTATCGTCCAAGAACGACCTCGTTTAAGCTCACGCAAACAGAACCATATAAACGGTCAAGATGATTTTTTTCCTGTATGGCAAAAATGTTAGTAGCCATCAATGCGATAAACCATGCGCCTGTAATGCATAACACAGTTATGGAGGAACCCATAAGTCCGAACAACAAAATTACTGCAACCAATGATAAATATGAAATTCCTTGTGATTTCATTATAAAAAAATCCAGTTTTGTAATTCTCGCAACCCCTGTCATGCCTTTGTACCTCCCTTGCCAATGCAGATAATAATGTCATCAATAGTTGCGGTATCAAGAACGCAATGTTTGTATTGGACTGCCGCATTTGCAGTTATAAGACCTTCAAACCCCATAGCTGTTTTGCGTAATCCCAAAATATTTTTTTCGAGATCGGCTGTAAGATCGCAAGGTTTCCCTTTAATGAGGCGGTAACTGCTTAACAAATCTTCCATACTACCTGTAAAAATCATATTGCCTCGATTGATGAGGGTGATATAGTCAGCTACGCGCTCCAAATCGGTGGTAATATGTGTTGAGAACAGCACACTTCTTTGACCATCTCTGATATAATCTTGCAGAATTTCCAAAAACTCATCTCGAGTAAGAGGATCAAGTCCACTTGTAGGCTCATCGAGTATTAGCAGCTTGGCATCATGCGAAAACGCACACGCAAGCATTAGCTTCATTTGCATACCGCGTGATAACTCGCCAACCTTTTTATTTAGCGGTAAGTCAAAGCGTTTAACCATATCGTTAAAAATATCATGTCGCCAGTTATCGTAAAAAATAGATACTGCTTTTTCTGTATCTTTTACTGTCCAGCTATCCACATAAAATATGCTATCAAAAACAATACCAATATCCTGCTTTATCTCTTTTTCACTAACCACATTATCTTTACCAAAGGCCAAAATCCTGCCAGCATCTTTTTCAAGCATATTGAGAATAAGCTGAATTGTTGTCGTTTTTCCTGCTCCATTCGGGCCGACAAGCCCCATAATATACCCTTGTGGCAATGTGAAGCTAATATTATTCAGCGTAAAATCACGAAAACTTTTGCATACATTTTTTAATTCTAAACATTGTTCACTCATGGTTTACCTCCAATAAAAGCCGTAGGAGCTTAATAAGTTCTTCATCGGTCATAGAAGCTCGTTCAGCCGCCAATATTGCACTGTTAAGATTTTTTTCTACCTCTTGTATTAGCTGTTCTCGAATGAGATTTGAACTACTCGACATTACAAAGAATCCTTTACCTTGACGACTTGTAATAAAACCTTCTTCCTCTAACTCGTTGTAGGCTCGTGTAGTAGTCAATACACTGATTTTCAAATCCTTTGCCAACTGTCGAAGTGATGGTAGCATTTCATCTTCCTCAAGCTCACCCGACAAAATTTGTTCTTTGACTTGCTCCTTTATCTGCACATAAATCGGCAAATCTGATGTGTTTGATATTACTATGTGCATACAATCCCCCTAACTGTATTTCTTTATACATATACAGTATAGTCAGAAAGAGCGGTTTTGTCAAGTGGATCGCCACAATCAACATTTGGGAAGAAACGAGAAATAAAATACAACCTAATGTAAAACTTCATTACATTCCCATAATCTAACACGAAATGTAGAATGATATAGGGTGATATGAGAATGAACCAAGATGAAAGAAGGTTTGACTTTCACGGCCTCGGGCTGGCACTCAAACGAGCCGGAGAAGAAAAGGGCTGGACACAAGCCTATGTTGCGGAATTAGTAGACCGTGACTCCCGTACCATTATGAATATTGAGAACAAAGGTCAGTATCCCAGCTTCGACCTTTTTGTTAAACTCATTACTATGTTTGACGTTTCAGTTGACCAGTTTATTCATGCGGACGGAGGGGCAAGGTCAAGTTCTTGCAGAAAGCACATTGATGTGCTCCTAAATTCTATGAATGAAAAAGAGCTTTTTATTTTTCGATTCTACGAATAAAAGAGGGGCTGTCACATGTGCAACAGCCCCCGCATTCTTCTCTGTTTTTTTAGTTGATATCTTTATTTTACAAATTGTCGCACTGTTTGTCAATATGTTAGGGACATAAAACACGAGGTTTTGCACAAAAATCCATCTTAGAAAGTTCCAAAGTCACAATTTGCCGTCAGAATTATAGTCATATTGAAGGAGGTGTACCTTATGGCACGAAAAGGAGAAAATATTTACAAAAGGAAAGACGGCAGATGGGAAGGAAGATACATTAAGTCCCGATCTTCTACAGGCAAAGCCAATTACGGTTATGTTTATGCAAAGTCATATCGAGAAGTCAAGGCAAAACTTATCAGTCAAAGTTCGTGCACGAGTAATTCTGTCACTGTCGATCCAGAAATTAGCTCAGATCAATTTGAACAGGTTGCTATGGAATGGTTTCAAGCTATATGTCCTAAAGTGAAGGAATCTACAAGCAACAAATATAGGAATCTTCTCAGCTCGTATATACTTCCTGTGTTCGGAAGCAAACAATTGCGTGATATAACACACGAGTTTATTGAAACGCAGTGTAATTTTTTTCTTGTTTCTGGTGGATTAAAGGAGAATGGACTTTCCTCTAAAACTGTTTCAGATATTTTATCTCTAATTCGAAATGTCTTACAATTTGCCACCCGAAACGGGAAAGCCATTTCTTGTGACGCACGATCTATACAGATAAAACGTCAAACGAAGGAAATGAGAGTTTTGAGTCGTGCTGAACAGGAAAAATTATGCCAATACTTGTATTCTAATCTTGATTCCTGCAATATTGGTATATTAGTATGTTTATTCACTGGTCTCAGAGTAGGTGAAATTTGTGCGTTACGATGGGAAGATGTTTCATTCTCAGATTACACAATCCACGTGCATCAAACGCTCCAGAGAATCCAAGATAGAACCAACAGTGAATACAAGACAAGGATTGTTGTTACCACACCAAAAAGTGCTTGCTCCATCCGTACTATTCCAGTACCCCATGGCTTAATGACTATTCTTACAGCACACAAAGCTTCTTCTACTGGCTACATCCTAACCAATAGCGATCAGAATCCATTAGAACCAAGAACCATGCAAAATCATTTTAAGAAGGTATTGAAAAACAGCGGAATCACCTCCGCAAATTATCACTCGTTACGTCATACATTTGCTACAAGGTGCATAGAGCTTGGATTCGATGTAAAAAGTCTCAGCGAGATATTGGGTCATGCCAGCGTGAATATTACAATGAATCGCTATGTACACCCATCCATGGATTTAAAAAGAGAAAATATGCAACGGCTTTCTGATTTATTAGCCGTCAAATAAATTGTCAACACCGTCAAATAATGCTGAGTTTTCAGTGTTTGGCGGTGTTTTTTCGTGGAGTAATGTACTCTACGAAAGAGTATACCCAGGAGGAGATTTATTGATTCAATTTGTAGGGCGAGATGCTTATAAGCAGTTTTGGAATTTTAGTAAAGATGAGAAAGAGAACTTGGCCACTCAATTGGCGATTGAGTTACCCGCACTCAGAGGAAAAGTTGGTGCATCACAAGAAGAAATTGCTTCGGCTGTTGGTATTTCACGACAAACTTATAATGCCTACGAAAATCGGACACGCCCAATTCCATGGAGTTTATATCTAGCACTATTGTTTTATTTTGATTACATTCCAAGTACACATTATATGATTCGCCAGCTTGAATTATTCCCAAATGAATTAGACGAATGTTGGTTAGCTGGTAGAGTTTTTATTGAGGAAGAAAAATGAGCGAATATTCACAGCAAATAAAAAGGGATATTGATAATTTTCAGATGGCAGTTCAAAAACTTGGCACAGGAATAAAAGCAGCTTCAGCTTTGTGGCGAGATCCGAAATATTCGGAATTGTCTTCAGAAATGACTCAGATAGCAAATTTATCAAAAACAGTATTGACCGCTGGTGATAAAAGTTGCGAAGCGATAAATAAATTCTTCAAAGTTGCAAGTGAAGAATATTGAATGAAGGGAAGGTGGTAACTTGGCAGATGTATCAGTTGACGCATTACAGAAAGTCAAATCTGCATTAAGCACTTTCCAAAGTGATATTGCTGGCATTTCTCTCCGAGCAAGTAATCAATCGCAGAATTGCCTTAATGCCTGTCGCCAGAAAGTAGATGAAACGCAAGCTAAAATTGAAGAGCTTGAATCGGCAATAACAAAACTGAACAATAAAATAGAAACTCTTGATGGGCAGATCAGTTCTGCGTTAAGTCAAATTCAACAGCTGGAAAATGCGATCCCTCAAATGGAAAGACGTCTCAGAAGTATTGAAATGGAAATCAGCAGCCTCCAACAACAGCTTTCCGCATTACAAGCCCAGCTAGCTGACGCTGAAGATGATGATACACGGCAACAAATTCAATCGCAGATAAATATGGTCACACAACAGCTAAATTCACTGTTCCGTGAGCAGTCTGAGTTAGAGTACCAAATTCAGAATGCTGAAAAACAAAAAGCTTCTTTGCGTCAGAAAGTAAGTGAGATGAAAAGCGAGAAATCTCGCTGTGAACAAGAGCTGAGTATCGCCAAAAAAAAGAAGAACCAATATCAGCAAAAATTTGACCGGCTGAAAACCATGCTAGGAACAGTCAATTCAAATTTGGATGTCTACATAAACGCAACCAGAAAATTTGAAAGTTCCTCCTCTTCCAGCGCTGGTCAAAATATTAAAGCCGTTGATAAGTGTATTGAGCATATTGAGGAATATCTGTCTACGGCTCTGTAAAGGTAATTTGGAGAGTTCTCTCACCAAAAAATAAAAAGATAAGGAGGAATAAGAATGGCTAGTGGTGTATCCGTTGAACGTACTGCGCTTCAATCCGGTATTGGCGTATGTAAGACTTGTATTCATGAGTTGTCTGACGCATCTCGTACTTTGAAGCGAGATTATCAGAGTGCTGGTTCCGGGTGGAAAGATCAGCAGTATGCGAGACTTGGTGGAATAATTGAGGAATGCTGCTCTGCACTGGAAAAACCCATTAGTGAGCTTGAAGGCTGTCAGGCAAGCCTCGAAAAACTTCTCAAGGCAGTTGCCGATTACGAAGAAGTAAGTCTGTAAAGGAGGTTATGAAATGGCAGTTAAAGCATCAGCGGAAACAATCCGTGAAATGAAAAAGCAAATTGCTCAGACAATTAAAGATATTGAGCGAATCAATCAGGGAATCAAAAGCGGTATCCGTGCAACTGGTTCCTGGGACGATGCTAAAGCCGCAGAGTTTAATATGCTCATGCAGAAAATAGCAAGACTTACGGTATCTCCCGTTGAAACATTAAATGCAGCACTCCCGAAATTGGAGAAGCTCGCACAAACACTTGATAACTACAATTCGCAAAGAATTGGTAGGTAAACTTACTATTAAGGAGGACTATCATGGACAACCAAAACAAAACCCAAGGAATTCCGACATTCACCCCACCGGAGGATGGCGCTCCCGTTTTCACTCCACCTAAGACGCCGCAACACGATGGACCGGTATGCTATCACCATCCTTCTGAGCCTGCGGTTGCTCGTTGTGCAAGATGCGGTAAATATATATGTAAGGACTGTGCTGAAGCATACACTGTTACAGGTGGCGAATACGCCAACAAGTGCTTGTGTTTCGATTGCTGTGAACAGCTCGTTGCTGAAAACGTTGCTGAATTGACCAAAAATAAAAACAAAATTAAAGGACAGTTTATTTTACAGCTCATCGGTATGGTAATCGGATTTATCTACGGAATGGGTGCCGGTATCACTTCTGGTGATATTGGCGGAGGTTTCCTGGCTGGTCTGATTTGTGCTTGTATTGGCGGCGTGTTCCTCAGTGCATTGAAGGCGTTTGGCTCTCTTACTTGGGAAGCTATCAAGATTGCCTTTTCTGGTAACTTTGGTGTGCTGACTGTTATCTCCATTATTTTCCAGATAATTGTCATTGTATTCAAGTGTATCTGGATCACCATCAGCAATACCATTCAATATATCCTGTACCTCAAGAGAACACAAGGCTTTATCGAGTCTGACTCTGCAGCTTTGCAGCAGATGAGAGACTATATGGAGTACACTTTGGTTCGTAATCAGAACAAGGGCGTTGACCTTGAAGATCTGATGAACGAAGGTAGCGAACTCTACAACAACTCCTACGCCCAGGCTGTTAGAGATAACGGCGAAGCTGCTGCTGATGCTGCTCTCCGCCAGGCAACTACCCGTATTGCTGAAAATGGTGAGATCATCAGAGACTTCCCTGGTGCTGCTGCCGCATAAATCATAATTCTAACCAAAAATGGAAAGCGAAGAAATCAAAAGCAAACGAAAACTTTTAGCAGAAGCACTAAGAAACGGAGACCCCGGTGTTTCAATGGAAGTCGTCAGTACCAACGATTGCGTGGAAGATGAATCAATGAATGCACCATGCTTCAAACCTCGCAACCGAGGTGGGGATTGGTATTATGTCGAGGATAGTTTGAAACGTCCCTACATTGTTAAATTCGTAAACCGATACCCTAACTACAAGAGGTATTATGAACGATACTCTGGAATACCCGTTCCACCAGAAGCACATAATTGTCAGTTCTATCCCAATCCGATAGAAATAGACGAAAATACATCAGATATTATCTTCATAATCATTGATAGATATTCATTTTTCAGCCTAGATGTTTCCGCAATCAAAAGAAGTTTTGCTCAAAACAATGAACAGGAGGATTTTGTTATGGATAACAATAATGTCAATAATGATGCAATTGCTGCACGTCGCAGAGCTTTGGCAGAAGCACTCAGACAAGGGGAACCTGTGGTTGTGACCCCTACCGGCGAGGTTGGTACAAAGGACGAAATGCAGGAAAACGGCTTGTCCGGTATTCAGGTTCCTGATGGAAAGTTAGCAAAGGAGGACTGAATATGGCATTTTACTGGTATCAAAGCGACCCTCAATTATATCAAGCAGAAGTAGCCGCCATGCAGAAATTCTTTCCGTCTTTCAGAATCAACCAACTCCAGGATGGTTCTGGTAGATTATACTGGCGTGGCAAGGTCCAGCCAATGGGCGAAGGCGGAATGGTCTGGGACCTGATGTTGATCTATAAAAACGATCATCCGCACGCATCTGAGGGAGAATACGGTGGTTCTATTCAAATTCTGCCTGTTCAACCGAGACTTAAAGACATCGCACAGAAGATGATGCCCCTGCTTGAGCAAACTTATGGTTCCTATGAGAACTGTGTAAAGCGTGGCTTCGGATTAGGTTTGCCGCACATCTACCGCAACAACTTCGGCAGAAATGAAGAATACTTTATCTGTACAGCTGATCCTAAGTATTTCAAAGCGGGACAGTCTCGCTCTACTTCCGCAGCCTCTGCGCTTAGCTGGGCATGCAAATGGATTATGCTCTGTGAAATGTGGCTGAACGGCGAAATTAGTGATGATGTCGCTTTAGAGGGAAATTACTAATTCTTACAAGGGTGTCCAGCTTCGTAATTTGGAGTTGGACACCCTTGCGTTTTGAAACGGAGGTATGTCCATGAAGGTAGTATTTTCGGATAGAGCCTTTGCTGCGGTAATGGCTGAAACTACTGAAAAAATAAAGACTGAAACAGGCGGATTATTCCTTGGTTCCTTTGAGGATGGAGTATGGTATGTCATCGAAGCCATTGATCCGGGTCCGAAGTCTATTTTTGAAGTTGCATACTTTGAGTATGACCAACAATATACCCAACATTTGATTAACAAGATTGCCAACCTGTATGACAAAAAGCTGTCTCTGATAGGATTATGGCATCGACATCCCGGCTCTTTTGACCAGTTTTCTTCAACCGATGATGGAACTAACTCTAAGTATGCCCGAATGCGCAAAGAAGGTGCAATATCCGCTCTGGTAAATATCGACCCTGAATTTAGATTGACGATGTACCATGTAAATCAGCCTTGCAGATACTCAATAATTGAATACGATGTGGGAAATCATTTAATCCCGGATGAAATGTTGCAATATAAATCCCCGGAAAGATTTGAAAAGCTGATGACCGGGATAATGAACGATGAATACAAAGATTTCCGTCCATCTGTTAGCCTTAACGGTTTTCTGAAGGTTGTTTTGCCCTACATGAAGCGAATCAAGATAAATGAATCTCTCCATGAAGTTGGAGACAGCAATCTTGCAACTGAACGTATTCTCGATGAACTCGTCGAAGATACTGCATTTTTGGCTGATGAACAAGGCATTGAATACTCTATCTCTCAGGTGGAGCAGTTTATTTGCTTGTCTCAGGATGCAATTGATGTACCCGTAAAACTCTACTTCCGTTATATAGCGGAAAAGGATGCTGTTGTTTTCTCTCACGGAAGTAATTGTTACCTGTATAAGAGCAATGAGTTCAGACGAGCTTTTGAGCAAGCGTTCAAAGCTCAAAAAGAAAACACTCGTCAAAGAATACAGTATGACAGAGGTGCATCATTATCTGACGCAGTCAAAAAGATAATACATATCAATTTGAACGGAGATGGTAAATGATGGATAATTTCTTTAATGATGAAATTGAAAAAACCGTATTTATCTCAGACGAACAGCTGAAGAACGCTGTGCCTGGGAAACTGTATGGCAAATATTTTGAAGATACAAGAATCTACAATATTCTTCCGCAGGAATTGTCTGATAGAGGGGACTATTTAGGTGAGTTGTTACCTACCGGAAGCACCCCCGGCAATGGTTTCTGCGGAATTATCGGTAATGACAAAATCACCTTCTATTGTGACGGAGAGGAAGTTCAGGCTGAATCCTATGGACTTTACCAGAGCATTTTCTCCCGTAATAAAGGCATTTTGGAAACATCTGTTATGAACACAAAACGTGTTGTTATTTTGGGATGCGGTTCTGTTGGCAGTCTGGTTGCAATGGAACTCGCCCGTGCAGGCGTTGGACATTTTCTTCTTGCTGACCCTGACGTGATGGAGTATCACAACATCTGCCGCCATCAATGCGGTATTGAGGATGTCGGTGATCTGAAAATCAATGCTCTTTCTCGCAAACTGAAAAACATTAATCCCAAGATTCATATTGAGAAATTTGAGGGCATCGTGCAGAACTTGCCAAAAGCAATGCTTGACGAATTTTGCGTAGCAAATGAAACCATCTTCGTGGGCTGTGCAGATAATAGAGCTGCTGATGTTTATACCAATCGTATCAGCATTTACTATACTGCTTCTTTCATTTCTATTGGCTTCTGGGAAAGAGCTTATGCAGGAGAAATCTTCTACCATATTCCTGGTAGAAATATGCCTTGCTACGAGTGTGCCCTTGGAGACGGCGGAAATATTTCCGCACGTGCCCAAGCAAACCACCATATTTACTCCAACCAAGAACATACTGAAGGTATGAAATTTGAACCAGGCATTTCCGTTGATATTAACTTCATCACCAGTATCGGCATTAAGTTGATAATCGACATTTTGAACTCGACTAATCCTGGATATATTCCTCGCTTGTTAGACAATTTGAAGCAGTACACCTTGGTTTGTAATACCAGTAATCCTGAAATCGGTGGAGAAATGGTTGAGATCTTCAGCTATCCGCTTCAGGTGACTACTTCCCTCGTTGTTGACTTTGGCAGCAAGTGTTCTGGCCAATGTAAATACGAGCTGGAAGAAAAATAAAAAAATGCCTATTTAGGAGAAAGGAATGAAACGATGGACGCTATTACTCAAGCTGAGATATTTGCCTTGATTGCAGAAGTAAACGCTTTTGCAGACAGCTCGGAAACCCTTATCAATAATAGTCGCTCGACTTATGATCGGAATAAACAAGCTCTCTTAAATAGGCATAATTCTACTCTTACGCAGTTAGAGAAAAGCTATAAGAGCAACTGTGATGCTATTTCCGGCAAATCAAAGCGAACCATTAAAGAAGCCCAACAAATGTTGGCAGATATTGATGCCCTTGATGCACGACTTTCTCAGGTAGATAAATACTATCGCAAGACCAAGGAGAAAAAGGAAGCCGAGTTAGCGGATAAGACCAGTGACCGGTATCAGGATGTAGACAATTATTTTGCCATTTTGGAGCAAATCAAGGGTGACTACGCTGCTATATCCAAAAAGTATTCCGAAGATATTCTTCCCGCTTTAATCAATGGCCTCAACTACCTCTTTTCCAGCAAGAGAAAAAAGGACTATGAGGAACTGATTATCCTCCGTAATACATTGAAACTGTTTGAGCAGGAGATCGAAGAAGTTCTCCCCACCCTCACCACAGAGGAGTTGGCTCAGCAGAAAAAAGCCTACTTTGCCAAGAGGTCCACTCTTTTAGATAGCAACAAGAGAGAGTTGGCTAATCTGGAAGAAAACTATCGAACTACACTGGATAACATTGCCGACAGAATTTGTGCGTCTCTTGATGAAGTGTTACCCGATGTCTTGGTTGACTTCCTCCATTCCCAAATGGTTGAACATTCCAAAATCAAAGGCAAAGTCAACACAAGTCATCAAATCGAAGATGGCATTCTGTACATGTGCTATGTGGATTATCCTGTAGATTTCTTTGTGCAATCTCCGATTGTTTCATCTTTGATTAAAGAAAAATGTGCTCCACTTTTAGTGGACGGCAGTATCCGAATGCCTATAACACTTACCATCCAAAATGCACCGGCATGGTTTGTTGTTTCTGATAGCAGCAATAATTCTGCATTGCAGGCGTTTTCCCACTCTATCATGTTCAGCACATTATCTGCTTGTCCCGTGGCAAAACTTGCGTTTTCTATAGTAGATCCTGAGAATCGTGGAAATAGTGTGGCACCATATTTTGATGCAAAGAAAAAACTCCCCGAACTGTTTGGTGAGCAAATTATTATTGAACGGGAACAAATCTTAGAAAAAATCAATCTGCTAAATGCCAGAATTGAAGATATTCTCCAAGATAAGTTAGGAACTCGCTTTGATACTATTTATGACTATGCAAAAGAAAATCCGTCCTACGATATTAACTCGGAATTGTTGGTATTGTATGATTTTCCTAAAGGCTTTGACGAACAGGGTCTAGCTAGCTTACGCAACATATTAAGGAACGGAAGTAAGTGCGGAATCTATACACTCATTCTTTATACACCGACTGCGGTTAATGGGCGTGATGAATTTGTTCAAAACCTTAAAACAATAGAGTCACTCTCTGTCGTAATCAAGCAGCAAGGCGAGAGCTTTATTATGAGAGGTATGCCTCTGCTCTATTCTGCTATGCCCGACAAAGTTAATTTTGCGAAATTCTTTAGCAAATATATGCTCATTTTCGAAGGGATAAAGAACAGAGGTATTGCGTTCTCTCCTCTTATTAAAAAACTTGTTGATGCTGAAAGCATGGAGGAATTGGAACAACACATTAAGTTCATTGGACAAATGATGGATGGCTATCAACAGGAATATGCTCGTGTTCCTGCGATTGGTAGCACATTCCCTCAGAGCGTGACACTTGGAGAAGTATCCTATCCTTCGGATATTTTTTCCGATAGTATCGGTTATGACCGAATCCGTAAGGCTTTTGGAGAAAGAAACGGCAACAATGTTGTTTCTCTGGATCACGTTGAATTGCCGTTGTCCTTTGATCTGCGAAATTCTTTCAATGTGTTGCTAAACGCACCCGAAACAAATAGCTCGGCAATAAGAATTTTCACGCATCATGTAATGTGGAGTATGTTGTCATTCCTGCCTGTGACAAAGGTCAATTTCTGCATTATAGATAGCGAACAACGAGGAAACAGTATTCTTCCGTTTTTGGATTTCAGAAAACGACTTCCTGAAATTTTTGGCGAAAAAATATATACCAGCCAGGATATGATCTATGAAAAACTCCAAGCTATTAACGCCCAGATAGATGACTTCATTCTAAATAAACTGGGGACTAAATACAAAGACCTTTTGGAGTACAATTTGAATACTCCAAACAGAGCTGAACCTATTACTTTACTTGTTATTTACGACTTCCCTGGCGGAATGGACGGTCGCTGCATTGATACTCTGATTAATATTTTGCGAAACGGCAGCAAGTGCGGCGTCTATACGTTAATTTGCCATAACCCTGGTGTCACTTTCTCCAGATACGAAAGCATCGAAGATCGTATGGAACAAATTGCCAAATACTGTGTGCCGATAGATTATAAAGATAATCAGTATATTCTTCTTCCGTATAATCTTCCGATTAAGCTACCGCAGATGATGGATGCTAAGGCCACTAACAACTTTACAGATACATACTTCAAATCTGCGGAAGTTATAAAGAACAAAGGTCTCTCCTTTACTGATATTCTGGACACGGAACTGTTTTCTCGAGACTCTGCCCATGTACTTGATATTCCTATAGGGCTTGGAGACGAAGATGCAATTATCAGTCTGAGATTAGGCGAGGGAACCTCTCACCATGGCTTAATTGGCGGTGGTACTGGTGGTGGTAAATCGACATTGCTTCATACCATAATTATGAGCAGTATGCTCCATTACAGCCCTGACCAGCTTCATCTGTATCTGATGGACTTCAAAGGCGGTACAGAATTTAAAATCTATGAATCTGAGCGATTACCACATATCCAGCTGTTAGCGTTGGATGCTATGCAGGAGTTCGGCGAAAGTATCCTCCAAAACTTGGTTGACGAAATGGAAAGACGCTCAAATGCGTTCAAGAACGCTGGCGGTTACACCAAAGTTGAGGACTATGTTAGAGGAACAGGTAAGCCTATGCCCCGTATCCTGGTTATCATGGACGAGTTCCAAATTCTGTTTGACGATTCAACAAACAGAAAAGTCGCCATGAGAAGTGCAAATCACGCTAAGCGTATCGTAACCGAGGGTCGTGCGTATGGTGTTCATTTGCTAATGGCAACGCAGTCTACTAACATTATCAGTACCCTCACATTGGACAGAGGAACCATCGAACAAATGCGTGTGCGTATTGGTTTGAAGTGCGGCGAAGATGATGCCCGATATTTGTTCTCTGATCGCTACGAAAGAGATGCTTTAGATAAAATGGTCGGTCCAAAAGGTACTGCTGTAATGAATCCCGACTATACCGAGCAGTACGGTAACACCGGTCTACGTGTGGCATTTTGCGACAGTGAAAGCAAAGCAAAATATCTCAAGAAAATCAGCGAAACCTATGCTAATGAGCCTTGTACAACTCAGATATTCGAAGGAAGCCGTACTGAACAGTTGCTGGACTATTTTTCAAGTCGTGGTATCAAGCAGACAAACACTCTGCCTGTGCGTATTCACATGGGCAATACCATTAAGGTTGCCGATCCGTTTGAAATTGTAGTTGACCGAAAGCGTAAACATAACCTTCTGGTCTGCGGTTCAAATGAGAGAATGGCAAACAATGTTGTGAATGAATATATGGTATCTGCTGCAATTAACACAAACACATCCCTCTATTGCATCGACGGCGATTCTCTTGTTGGGGATGATGTGTCTGGAGATTTTTACAGCGTACTGCAATCGCATTGTCCTAACTTCCATCTGGCTGTTTCACGTGCAGATATTGTGCAGTTCATTCACGATATATATGAAATCTACACTGCCAGAAAGAGAAACAATGAAAGCGGAATTATCTTCATAATCATCAAGAACCTCCAGTTCCTAGACATCATAAAGTCAATGCTTAAAGGCGAGACTGTCGATGAATCCGAATATATCGAGGTTGAAGGTGACATCGCTCCAGCGGTAGATAACAGTGATCCGTTTGCTTCTCTCAACAGCTTCATATCAAGTCGTAGCAGTAGCTCAAGCGATTTGAGTAATTCTAACGAAAAGTTACTTAAACTGATCGAAGATGGTTCTGGATTTGGTATTCACTTTGTTATTAGCTCTCTTGAGTATCAGACCGTAAAGGATTGTATGCACTATGGCGAAAATGCTCTGGCAAAGTTCCCTGAAAGAATCATTTTCTCGCTGAACGATAATGATGCCGATAATCTGGTGGAGAATGTTTCCGTGACAGGACTGCGTGACAATACGGTATACTTCACAGACGGTGTTAAGGATACTTACCAGATGAAACCGTACATTGCACCGACCGCTGCTGAGTTAGAACAATTTCTTTCCTCTCTAAATTAAATCTTGCCGAAGCAGTGATGTGTCAGACTTTCCTGACACATCGCCGCTTTGCACTTCACAAAATCCGCTGCCAGGAGGTGATGAAATGAGTATGGTAAATGCTGACTCCGTTCAGCTATTCGCAATGCTGAAAAAAATGCAGGATTCCATTTCCTCCATCGAAACTACCAAAAAATCTGTAAAGATGAAATATGAACAGTTAGGTGCTGGATGGCAAGATAAAAAATACAACGAGTTGGGCGTGGTTGTAAGAGACTGCAACAAGGCTCTCAATGACATATTGGTAATTATGCTTCAAGCAGAAAAATATGTGGCTTTACTCGCCAAGAGCCTTAGTGAATACGAAAGTGTTCAACTAGGATCTACAAATGGAATATCTGCAAGCACACCTCAGACCAGTAGTTTTGCTGTTACACCATCAAGTGCAGATACAACCACCTTTGAGTCAAATACCTTTGGTTCTAATCTTGCATTTGTTCAAGACAGACTATCAGCTGAACGATATTTTTCCCGTGGAAATCACTATGAAGAATATCGAGATTATTGGGAGAACGGGAACTATACCTTTTCTCGAAATGAAAATCCAGAACTCGTATACGTTAGAGCAAGGGATATTGAAGGAGTTTATCTCAGTGACCGAGAACTTGGGAACCCGGAAGGATTTTGGACACGGAATGGTCGAGAGGGATGGTCGAGAGAAAACATTCTAAGGCGAGCTTCGCACATCCAAGATGTTCGTCAAAATACTGAGTCAGGAATGTCTTTGGATGAGCTTTCACAAAACCCAGTGTTAGATGATACCATTCGTAGCTATTACAATAATCCTGTCCAGGTTGCGCAGGTAGGTTCTTATTATGTATTTCAGAGTGATGGGCGACATCGAACACTTGCAGCTCAATCGCTTGATACATATATCCCGGTTTTAGTAACAGGTAGCTACACTCGAAATGATTAACAAATGAGGAGGTGAGTGTTTGAGCAACGTAAATGCTGATGCAACTCAATTACTGACAATACTGAAAAATATGCGGACCTCCATTTCTTCTATCGAAACTACAAGAAGTTCTGTGAAGATGAAATATCAGCAATTGGGAATTGGATGGAATGACAAGAAGTACGATGAGCTGGGAACTATCGTAAAAGATTGCAACAAAGCCCTGAATGATATTTTACAGATTATGCTTCAGGCCGAAAAATACGTTGCTTCACTTGCCAAAAGTGTACAAGAATATGATAATGTTAATTTGGACACTCCTTCTGCACGAAATTCTTTCCTCCAGGGTCTGCAAACACCTAATGTTGGTAATTCGTCTTATCAGTATTGCCTTGGCGTGCTAACCCAAGGTAGCACACCAGACGGATATATCGCTGTTATATCACAACGCCATGAAAATGCAGAGCAGAATGTCAGAGAAGTGTTTGACCATTTCGCTGGTAAACTGATGATACAAGATTCTGAATATCCACCGGATCAGACAGCACATTACTCACCGGGAAATTATATAGGGCATTCACGAGGAGTCTACTACAATGCAGCTTCTGATATGACAAATCCAAGAGGTGCAGGAACAACTTATTTCCACGAGCTTGCTCACATGATCGACCATGCTTCGTGCAACTATCGGAGCAATCTATCCAATACTCCAGAATTTGCTGAGGCACTGGTTGAGGACGGACAAAGAATCCTGAGCTTATATAACAATCTTCCAGTGGAAAAGCAAACTGCTTTTCTGACCCGTATTAGGCAGGATTCAGCTCACTCCTTCTCGGACTTAATTGATGCGACAACAAATGGTCAATTGCACGGAAATTATGGTCACTCAAGGAACTATTGGACGAGACCGGGCAATCTACAAGCAGAAGCCTTTGCCCACTTTTTTGAAGCGTCTATGGGAGACCAAGGCAAATTAGAGCTATTAGCAAATTTCTTTCCTACAGCGTTTGGTATTTTTTCTTCAATGATTGATTCTATTAGACCAGATAATCATGTTAGGGTCTTGAGCAGAGAAAGGTAGGTGCATACAATGGACAAAAACAAGAGCGTTGCAGATTTTATGAATAGCTTCCTTAATACACCTGAACCGAAAATTGATAATGAGTATTATGAAATCGAAGAACAGTATTTTCGGCAATTCGGTCATGGTGTCCCAAGGGAAATGTTGCCTGATAGCATTTCAACGGAACAAATTAAACAAGCCATGAAAAAATGCATTCTTTCCAAAAAGGATAATCTCTTTGAACTATTAGGCATCATTATCAACGATAATTATTTATATTAAGAAAAGGAACGACGACATGGATGAAGACAACATTATAACTTTGAATGATGAGAATGGGAACGAAGTTGAATTTGAATTTCTTGACTTAATACCGTATCGGCAGAACGAATATGTTGTCCTGCTTCCTATTGGAGATTCGGATGGGCAAGTTGTTATTTTGCAGCTGAAAGAAATTGACGATGAAACAGAAGAATATGTTGGTGTTGAAAACGAATTTGTGTTAGAGACTGTCTTTGCTCTGTTCAAAGAGCGAAACAAAGATTTCTTTACATTTGAGTAATTAAACAATGCAAGCTCAAACCAACAACACGATAAAAGGGGGTGCATTATGGATATTTGGCATCGTGTAGGCAGAATTGTTCGCTTCTCAAACTTAGGAACTCTTCTGTTCTTTACTCTTAATATTCTGCTGATTGTTGCTGTGTTCGGTTCGTCAGGAAGCATTGTTGAACTGATTTGTATTTACTTTTTCACAGTAGCTATCAGCTTATCCCCATTAGGCGAAATGTGCCTGGCTGCCTTCGCAGGAGCAAGCGATATAAAAAGAGTAGATATAAAACTTCGAGTTGTCCCGCTGGTTCAATATGTTTTAGATAAAGCAAAAGAGAACACATCATACTGTCCTAAAAAAGTGAAAGTGAAGATTATCCATGATCCTGCTCCAAATGCATTTGCTCTAGGTAGGCAAACACTATGCATAACTGACGGATTGCTTTTACTCTCCGATGATATGATACTTGGCATTCTCGCCCATGAGATCGGACATCTCTCATACGGACATACTGTTATCCAATTATTGATTGGCGGGGGCAATATATTTATATCCGGGTGCCTCCTGTTAATCAAAATATCCTACTGGATTTTTTCTGCAATCATGGGGCTGTTCGCAATATGCTCTCGTAGTGGTGTAATGGGTATAATTACCGCAGTTTTCGCAGGAATATCAACAGCACTTTCTTGGTTATGGGTAAAGTTCTGTATGCTTTTTCTGATGTGGTCTATGAGACAAAATGAGTATCTGGCTGATGAATTTGCTTATAAAATTGGTTTTGGCCTTGAATTAGCGACGGTATTAGACCAACATATCTCAGATGTTCCGCATGATGGTTTTCTCAGTGCAATATACTCAACTCATCCATGCAACGATGATAGGGTTGCAGCATTGCAAAATTTAGGTGTACCCTATTCTCGATACTAAATTCATAATCTCACAAATTGGCAAGCAGTGTAAACCTGTACAGGTTCACTCATTTTCTCGATTTTCCCTTCGGTGCAATCTTCGCAAATTTGCTTGTTGGGGAAGCATCCCCAATCCCCTTTGAACATCATCTGCCGATGATGGCTACACGATTTTCAATCGTTTCTCAAAGAACAGTAGAATAAAAATTTGCCCATGGTTGAAAGCACCGAAATCGAAAAGCAAAAAAGCAGCCACGATCCGCACCCTTTGGGGAGTGCAGACCGTGGCTTTTTGCTTTAACGGAAGTTCTTCTTTTCCTCTTTCTCTTTCTCTTTTTCCTGCTCTTTCTGCCTGTCGATATTCAAAATCGTTTCAACCGTCCGTTTGGCAATCAGCAGTTCTTCTTTCTCTTTTCTGATCTGACGGTACTCAGCGTAGTCCTGCTTTTTCTGGACTGCCAGCTGATGAAACTCCTCATACAATGATTGCATGGACGGGAGCTTTGTAATCTGCAATTCATCAAAGGCTTGCTTCGCCGCTTTATGAATTGTGATTTCCTGACGGTGTTCTTCAAAGAATTTTTTGCTATATCCAGACTTGCGGTACTCGATATAAATTTGCCTTGTGTTGCGATAATTTTTGATGTGCTGCTGCAACGCCTGAACCTCAACCATACGTTTCTCTGCGACCTTGATAGAATCAGAAAGCGCATCGAACCGGGCAGACAGATTTTCAATATGAGCAGTCAGATCGTCGTAGTTGCCCAAGCCTTTTTCTTTCAGTAGGATTACCGTTCGGGCAGCTTCTTTTCGGTTGAACTTCTTCGCCCACTTTTCATAACCGACCGTCTTGCCCTCGGCCATCTTTGCCTGAATATCAATCAGCATCTGGAACTGCTTCGGGGCAGGAGCCTTGGCAGAGCCGCCTTTTGATTTGTGCAGGTTCTTGCCGGAGATAACCGCTTGAATTTCCTCTTTGCTATATCCTTCGCCCAGGGAACGCAGCCGAATGAAACGCTTCTGATTCTCGCCCTTGAACGCAGGCTGCTTTCCATCCTTGAACTCAAATCCCATGTCAGCCAGAGCCTGAACAAAGCCATCAAAGCTCTTTGGTTTCTGCTTCAGCACCGCATCAATCGCATCACATAATTCGTCACGCTGGGTACGCTTCTTGGGATAAACAGTTCTTTTCTGGCGCTCCCGATACGGCTTCGGTGTAATAATGGACAGCCCGTGTTCCAGGCAAACCATATCACTGAGTCTTTGCACCGCCAGACCGGAAAGAAAGAAGTTTTTGAATTTCCGTGTGGCATCCAGCGAGGTCGAATTATAAATGATATGATTGTGAATGTGGGATTTGTCGATGTGGGTCGCAACGATGAAAGCGTGTTTTCCCTTTGTCCATCGCATCGCTGTTTCATAGCCGACTTGGTTCGCTTCTTCCGGGGTGATTTCTCCCGGCTTAAAGGACTGGCGTATCTGGTATGCGATGATATTGTTCTTCTGCTGTCTGCCGGTAATATGCTGATACTGCCGTTTGGAAAGCAGAAATTCCTCATCTGCTGTCTTTGGATCACACTCATAGGAACTGATAAATTCGCCATCATTGGTTTTTGCGGCATTTTGTGAGTAGTCGGTTCTGTCTGCCAAACATTGAGCGACCGTCTTTCCCTTATTCACATGGAGTGCAATCAATCTTGTCGCTGCCATTCCCATCACTTCCTTCCCAAAAAGAAAAAGCCACCGGTCGGTGACTTTTCTCTGATATTATCTTATGACCTGATAAATGCTCCCAGACTTTCTCCAATATTCTCGACTTTCATAACAGCCCAGACGAGCAAGAACACCGCTGCTATTGTCGCAATTCCAAGAACCACAAGAATAAGCAGGGACTGCCACAAAGCCTTTACAATGCAGTAAATCGCAGATCCGCCAATGACCAAGAGCAATAAACCAATTACATAGGACACAACATTTGTAAGCAGATTTCCAAGAACGCAAATCACTTTTACAACGAACAGCACCGGCAGTGCCAATATCTTCAATACCAGCTTCATAGGCTCAACCCCTTTCTTTTAATTATATTGTACAAGGGTATCTGCCATAACGCAATGATGTCAACCCTTATGTAAAAGCCGCAGCCGAAACTGCGACTTCCCAACAAGTTGTCGGATTACTGGATTGAGGACAGGCGAACAAGAACTTCTCTCATGTCCGTCCAGATCTCCTCCAGCCGTTTTTGCAAATCCTCAATGTCAGCACGATAGATGCTGCCTGTTTCGTTCGCTCGCTTTGCGTACTGGTTCAGGTTGTTGGAGCAGATTCGCAGGAGCGAAACCAGGGCTTTCACATCCTGCAAATCCAGTCTGATGCAGTACCCATCCAGAGCCATCTTTCGCAGATAGGCTCCCATGCTGCGGATGCCAAGCTCATCCATCTTCTCATGGATTCGCTCGACCTCCTCCTTGGATGCAAGGAAATGAACATCCTGGTCTCGCTTTGCCATTACAACACCTCCTCACGGGTTTCAGAATATTTTGCAGGCGGGATATGTTCCGCCTTGGATTTCAGATCAGCCAACACAGAAGGACGCTCTGACTCGCTTCTTTCGTCACGATTTTCCGCAGAGTCCTCCATATTCAGAGCTGCATCCAGTTCTGCCAGCCGCTGACTTTTTGCTGCCAGCTCTGCTTCCTGCTGAAACGGTTTTCCAACCTCCGCCTTGGCTGCTTCCTGCTGATTGTAGAGGTTATTCAGCTGCTCATTGGCTCGTTCTAAGCGCTCAGGAATGCCTGCAAGAGCATTGTCCAGTCGGGTAATATTTCCTCGTGCATCCGTGCCAAGGGCTACTCTGTGGCTCACAGCGCCCTTCAGGGTCACATCAAACTCGTTCCGGAAGCTGTCAAACGAAAGTTCCATCTGAAAGCCACGGTAACTGCCAAGCGGAACCGGATCGGCGCTTTTCGTGTCCTTACAAGCCGCAAGGAGGATTTCACCGGCATCTGCCTTTTCGGTGTAGGCTTTGCCCATGATTTCCATGCCGCAAAAACCATCGGCAATCTGCGGATGTGCTTCCACGGTTTTAATATCAGCTTCAAAGCCATGAATATAGCCTGTCTGCTTTTCAATCTCAGCCGGGAAGTATTTCAGGAGCTTATCTTCCATGCGGTACTGCTGGCTCTGGTGGTCAGCTTTCAGCACCTTCAGCCTTGCTACATCAATGTCCAAGTCCATCTTTTCCTTGATAAGCGGATTGCCGGCACACAGCGCCTTGATCTCCGCATAGGACAGCGCCTGCTCGTCCACATCGTCACAGGAGCGAACCGGCGATTTGGAGGTCATAATCTGAGAAATAAACTTCTGCTTGTTTTCCAAGGTCTGATACAGGTAGGCATCGAAGGTTCCCTCGGTCACATACTGGTAAACCTGAACCTCTTTGTTTCGGTTGCCCTGACGGATGATACGACCGTTTCTCTGGGTCATATCAGACGGACGCCAGCCCACATCCAGGTGGTGAACTGCCACCAGTTTGTCCTGGACGTTGGTTCCTGCGCCCATCTTTTGTGTACTTCCAAGCAGCACTCGCACCTGTCCGGTGCGAACCTTGGCAAAGAGGTCTTTTTTCTTTGCTTCGGTGTCTGCATCATGGATAAAGGCAACTTCTTCCGCAGGCACACCGTTTGCAAGCAGCTTGGTTTTGACATCATCATAGACATTGAAGGTTCCGTCATTTTTGGGTGTGCTGAGGTCGCAGAACACCAACTGGGTCAATTTGTCAGCCTGACCGTCCTGCCAGATACGCAGGATATTTCCCACGCAGGCATTGAGCTTGCTGTCAGGGTCATCGGGTAACAGAGGATTCATCAGCCGCTGATCCAGTCCCAATTTTCGTCCGTCGCTGGTAATCTTGAGCATATTATCGACGGACGGGTCTACAATACCGGCATGAACATCCGCCGCTCTCTCTGAAAGGGAAGCCACCATATCCTTCTGATACTCAGAGGGCTGAACCACAACCGTTTCAAACTTTGCTTCGGGAACAGGGAGATGCAACTGGTCAGAGGTTTTGATGTCGGCAACTTCCTTGAACATATTCATCAGTTCCGGCAGATTGAAGAACTTTGCGAATCGGGTTCTGGCACGATAGCCGGTTCCTTCCGGTGCAAGCTCAATCGCTGTCGTCGTTTCTCCGAAGGTTGATGCCCAGGAATCAAAATGGGTCAGGTTCTTTTGCTGGAGCGTACTGTATTGGAGATAGCGCATGACCGTATAAAGCTCGGTCATCGAGTTACTTACGGGAGTACCGGTTGCGAAGATCACACCACGCCCGCCGGTCAGCTCATCCATATAGCGGCACTTCATAAACATATCCGAAGATTTCTGGGCTTCAGAGGTGGACAGACCTGCCACATTTCGCATTTTTGTGTAGAGGAACAAATTCTTGAACGCATGGCTTTCGTCCACAAACAGCCGGTCTACACCCAACTGCTCAAAGGTAATAACATCATCCTTCTTGTCGGCGGCAAGGAGCTTGTCTAGTCTGGCTTCCAGTGATTTTCGTGTTTTCTCCATCTGCTTGATCGTGAAGTTTTCGCCACGCTGCCATTTCAGCTCCGCAATCGCTCCCTCAATCTCATCAATCTGCTCCCGCAGCTGCCGTTCCTGTCGTTCGGCAGAAAGCGGGATTTTTTCAAACTGGCTGTGACCGATGATCACCGCATCATAGTCACCCGTTGCGATACGGGCGCAGAACTTCTTGCGGTTTGCTGTTTCAAAATCCTTCTTGGTGGCAACAAGGAGCTTGGCACTCGGATAGAGGTGCAAGAACTCATTTGCCCACTGTAAGGTCAGATGATTCGGCACAACGAACAGGGATTTCTGGCTCAATCCAAGCCGTTTACTCTCCATAGCCGATGCTGCCATCTCGAAGGTCTTGCCCGCACCAACTTCGTGTGCAAGCAGCGTATTTCCACCGTACAGCACATGAGCGATAGCATTTCTCTGGTGTTCACGGAGGGTAATATCCGGGTTCATACCGCCGAAACGGATATGAGAGCCATCATACTCACGAGGTCGGGTGGAGTTGAAAAGTTCGTTGTACTTGGTGGAAAGGGTTTCTCGTCTGTGCGGGTCTCTCCAAATCCAATCTCGGAACGCATCCTTGATTGCCTGCTGTTTCTGCTGTGCCAGGGTAGTTTCTTTTTTGTTGAGAACACGCTTCTGCTTGCCATCCGCATCCTCAATCGTATCATAGATACGAATATCCTTAAGATTCAGCGTTTCCTCCAGAATTCGATATGCGTTGGCTCGCTCTGTACCGTAGGTGACATACGCCGCCACATCGTTGTAGTTGGGCGAACTCTTACCGTTGATGCGCCACTCTGCGGTCAGCTCAGAGAACTTGACCTCAATGGAACGACGCAGGTAATACGGCGTTTCAAAGGTTTCCTCCATGAACTGCTGAATATAATCGGCATCAATCCATGTTGCACCCAAACGCACATCAATCTCAGACGCATCCAAGTCCTTCGGCTGTGCTTTCTGCAAGGCTTCCGCATTGATGCGGAAGGAAGAATCTCTGTCCGCCGCCATCTGTGCGACTCGCAGCTTGCTTCTTACATCACCGGAAAGGTACTCGTCGGCAGTCTGCCATCCACTCTCCACAGCATCGGGAGCCATCGGGTCTTTGAAGATCACCCCTCGAAGCTCTGCCTGAATCGCATCGTATTCTCCGGGTGTTCCAAGCAGCTGCGCCATAAACGGCAGATCCACCTTACCACGCTCACCGATGGAGATTGCCAGAGCTTCGGACGGCGTATCTACGCTCGTCACTCTGCGTTCCGGCTTGATGGTTCGCTTGGTGAACATATCCGCCTTGCTTTTCAGATTGCCGTCCTCATCCACATTTTCCAGAGAACACAGGAGATAGTAGGAGGAATCGTCAGCAAATGCCTGACCATTGGCTCGATTATTGATAAGCCCGTTCTTTGCGGCAAACGCATCGTAGGCATCATTCAGTTCTGCCTGTTTCTGAGTAATCATTTCATCCGGGTAATCCTCAAGCTGATATTCGATCAGCTCGTTGACGATACCACGAAGTTCCACCATGCCCATCACACGGTCTTTTGCTTTCTCATTCAGGTCTACACGGCGCATCAGGGAGTTTTCACGGAAGTACACATTGCCATCCACCACGGTATAAGAGAAATTCTTTACATCCGGGGTTGCGGGAATGGTTTCGGTTTCCTTACCCTTGTCAGCTTCGGGAAGCTCCACAGCCTGATAGGTTCCTTGGATGTGGGAAACTGCTTCTTTCAGAAGTTCGGACAGTTCTATGCCCTCAATGGGACGCACCGTAATGTCCATGCCGTAGGCGGTACTTTCTTCCACCGTATCGCCCAGAACCATTTCAGGATGAGCGACAAAGTAGCTGTTCATGGTGTGTCCTTCTTCGGTGCGGTCAAGGTTTACCCATTCCGGTACAATGTCAATCGGATGGTCACGCTTTTGCAGGAACAGGATGTCGGACACGACTTCCGTGCCTGCGTTTTTCTTAAAGGCATCGTTTGGCAGACGGATTGCACCAAGCAGTTCCGCCCTCTGCGCCATATATCGCCTTGCGTCAGAGTTCTTGGAATCCATGGTGTAACGGCTTGTCACAAAAGCGACCACACCACCGGGACGAACCTGATCCAAAGCCTTGGCAAAGAAATAGTTGTGAATGGAGAATCCCAGCTTGTCATAAGGCTTATCGGACACTTTGTAGTTGCCGAAAGGGACATTGCCCACAGCCAGATCGTAGAAGTCTCGGCGGTCTGTCGTTTCAAAGCCAGCCACCTTGATTTCGGCATTGGGATAGAGCTTCTGAGCAATTCTGCCGGTGATGGAATCCAGTTCCACACCATACAAGCGACTGCTCTGCATTTCAGGTGGAAGCATACCAAAGAAGTTGCCGACACCCATAGCAGGCTCCAGAATATTTCCCGTTTCAAAGCCCATCTGTCCGACCGCATCATAGATGGAGCGAATGACCGTAGGACTGGTGTAATGTGCATTCAGGGTGGAAGCTCTTGCCGCAGCATATTCATCCTCGGAAAGCAGGTTTTTCAGTGTCTGATACTCCTGCGCCCAATTTCCCTTGTCCGGGTCAAAGGCATCTGCCAGACCGCCCCAACCGACATAATTCGACAAAATCTCCTGTTCTTCGGTAGTGGCGTTCCTGTTCTCGCTTTCCAGTTTGAACAAGGTTTCAATGGCTGCGATGTTTCTTGCAAATTTCTGCTTCGGTCCACCTTCACCGATGTTGTCATCTGTGATGTGGAAGTTCACCGCAGGAACGGGAGGAATTTCTCTGGTGGTGATGGACTGCTCAAGCTGAGCGATAATGTCCATGACTTCGGCATTCTGCCATCCGTCCACCTTGGCATAGTCCTGAATAATAGTATCCCTGCCATCCACGCACTGTACGAAGTCCAGACTCCCCGGCAGATCTCTGGTATTCATTGCACCCAGGGCTTTTCTCTGCGTGTCAGGAAGTGCATAGTAGGCTCGCAGGGCATCATCAAAGGAACTGTATTCCTTGATGTCCAGCGCACCACGCTTCTGAATATCCTCGGCAACATAAAAATGGTCGATGAAGTGTTCCGGCTCCTGCTGTTCGGGTTCCGCACTGGCTCTAACCTGTGCGTGTGCCTTTTCGTCAGGGTAGTCCCCATAGATACGGATGCACTTATGCTCCTGCTGATCGTAAACGGCAGCACCATCGTACTTGAATCCGTCATCCTCCATGGTTCCGTCCACATAGCCCTGGGCAGCTTTTTCCGCTTCTTCCAGAGTGTAGTAGTCCAGTTTATCATCGAAGCCGTTTTCAAAGTGATGGTAGGCGGCAACCAGATAGCGGGGAGCCATGCGCTCCTCGTAGCTGTTAATCATCTCAGGTGTCAGCCATTCTGGTTTGTCGGGAATCATTTCATACAGCTCACGCATCTTGGCAATCTGTGCATGGCGGTTGCCTGCCCACAGATGCTTTTCGCTGTGCTGTCCTGCACCAAGGAAGTATTCGCAGTCCATACGCAGACGGTCTAACAGCTGATACTCAGGGGTGTAATCCCTCGGTTCGGTTTCGCCCAGAAAATCCTCTGTAACGGGCTTTTCTTCGGTTTGGGCATCAACCCTTACCGCATGGTTTCTTTCGTCCTGAGAGAGCATACGCTCGAAATTCTCACGATTCTCAGCACGGAAGATCGGATAGGCAAGAGAAGGGTCAAGCAGCTGAACCTCTCTGTCCGTAACCTGCTCCACACGGAAAGCCGTATCGTCCAGATATACCGTGTCACCGACCTGATAGTTCCATTCCGGTTCCTCGGAAGCAGATGCTTCCACAATTTCGGCAGATTCTGCCGCAGGCGCTTCTGGCTGAACCGACTCCACCGCAGCTACGGACTGCCGAACTTCCTCCAGATAGTCATTGGCAAGCCATTCGTCCGTGAAGTATTCTGTAACGCCTTCCGGGTCTACATAGTAGTCATCGGTCTGATTATCCCAGATTGCATACTCGCCATCCTCAGTATCAATTACTGCGAAACGGTCATAAACATCTTCCAACGGATCAGTTTTAGCTTCTTCGATAGCCTGTCGTTCCACTTCTTCCTCTGGGCTGAGGTAGCGTCCCTTTCGCATCAGACCGTCGATTCTCTGCACCACCTGCGCCCAGGACATCTGCAATTTATCGCAGCCGCTCTTGGTGTATGCAACACCCTTGGCATCGTGATCCTGACCGCTATGCGTTGCGCCGGAGCAAGCATGGGAATGGCCACCGGTTCCGTATTCATGCTTCAAGAAATCCATCTTTTCTTTGACAGAATGATTCTCCTGCCAGTAGTTATAAATACGGGCTTTGCCACCGGAAAAGCCACTTCCACGGGTCAAGTCTGCATTGACTTCATCATCCGTAATGAACTGGCGGACAAGGGGCATCTGCATCATATCGGTCTGATACTCACGCAAAGGCAGATTCAGCTCATACAGCTGTTTCTGAATGAGATTCAGCTTGTGATAGCGAAAACGAAGCAGATCGGGATTTTCCGCAAGGGCTTTTCTAAATTCCGAATACTGCTGTATCAAGGTTGCGTGGAAACGAGGGTCGTTCAATTTTTCAGCCAAGTCTGCGGTTTCATCAGGGAAACCACGAAACGGTTCCTGATGAAGAATTGCCAGATAGTTGCCGGCACGGGCTTCTTCACTCAAATCGTGATAAAGATGCCACAGGGATTCAGCCAGCTTCTGACGCTCATATCCGGGAGCTTCTACCAGTTCTACATTGGTTGCAAACCGACCATTTTCAAGCAGTTCTCCAATGCGCTCGGCAACCGTTTCCCAAGAAACGATCTGCGCTCTGGGGCTGTCAATGGCAGAGGAACCTTTGGCAAGGTGAATACCGTCCTCGGCATACCACGCACAGATATTCCCGCTATCTTCTTTCAGACCATAGCCGCCGTGATAGACCTGCTTTAAGGTCTGAACGATTTCTTCCAGCGGCTTCTGCTTCATATATTCCAGTGCTACGACTTTTCGGGCTTCATCGGTATTGCTGCCAAGCAAAAGGAAATGGTCGATTTCTTCCTGGGCAAAAGAAAAAGCAGAGGGCGTAAAGCTCTCTGCTCGGTCAATAAAACTGATTTGTTCATTTTCGGAGAGGAAAAGGTTCAGACTCAGCTGTTGATAAGCTCCGTCATCACGACTTCCTCCGCCTGTGCTTTCAGGCTGTTCATGTGCTGCACCCACGCCATCTGCTGCGTTTCCTTGTCCGGTGCGGGGCTGTCCTTCAGGTACTGCTCCATCAGAAATTCCACTCTGGCTTTCGCCGTTTCTTCGATCTCCCACAGGTGCGGGAACAGGCTCTCCGTCAGGATCATGTCGTTCAGGAGCATCGGATTGTTCTGCTCCAAAAATGCTCGACGCATCCTGCCGTACTTGCCCAGAGGTTTCTCTCCCTCGTTCTCCAACTGAAGATTCGGAATCTGATAATCTCCGTCCTGTCTGTAAGTCATCTCGCTCATAATCTGCACTCCTTTCAGCAGCTTTAATCTGCTCATGTTCTCCAATCGCTTTTTCGATTTCCTGAAACATCCTTGTGCTGATGGCATTCACCGCAGTACCAAGGGCATTTACCGTCTGTCTGGTGTTAAAATCAAACACCTTCTGGAAATCCTCATGCTCGAAGTAGTTATCGGGACTCTCCACGAACCGGCAATACATCGTGTAGGATACGCTGTTTGCCACTGCATTTTTGAAAGCTACTTCGATGTTGAGTTCATCATACTCCTCAAGGAAGCTGTTGGCAACGATGTCGAGGAGCTGCTTTTTGTAATCGTCCCAATACTCAGCCGCCAGTACAGATGCAATATCTTCAAGCTGTGCTTCCAGCACCCCGTCAGCGGCAACACCGAAGGTACGCTCCATTGCTTCCATGACATAGGATCGGTTTTCAGGCGTCACCTCCCACGGTTTCAGTTCCGGGGAAGAACGGCGAACGCCGGTATCCGCCACATCAAACACATAGCGCAGATACGGTTTATCCCTGTTCATCACAAACAGGGCAATACCGGTAGAACCACGCTTTACATATCTGCGGTAGTTTTCAGCGTTCCAGTCCTCATAAGGCTTGCAAAAGGTCGCATTGGGGCGCTGAGCATAGATCATCACCTGTTCCGGATAGGTGAACTCATAGTTGCGGGACATCGTTCTCAAAAACGAAGTCCAGTTATCTGTGTTCGAGGTGATTTTCCCAATCGTTTCTTTTGCTAACCCGGAATAAAATCGCTCTTTTGCGTTCATTGTATCCCTCCAATCCTATCAATCCGGATAAAGGTTCAGCTTTTCAAAGGCGGCATCGTCCATGGCTGAAACTTTACGGAGAACAGAGTCTGCCAAAGCAAAAAGCTCTGACTCGTCCTCCGAAAGCTGTTCCTTCATCAGTGTCAATGCTTCACACAGCCCTGACCTTGTGCCAGGGCTGTAAAGCATCATCATGTTCCGCTCATCTTGTGTGAAATTCATCATTCAATCTCCCTTTCCGGGTGGCTCTTAGGCGGCTTATGGGAAACCTCCGGCACAGGCTTTTCCTTTAACTGCTCCAATACCGAAGGGCGTTCCTCTAATCCAGGCGCTTTTCCGTTATTGATGATACCGTCAAGCATCCCATAATCATCTTCCATTGCCATCTCTGCGTTTTTCAGGTAGTTTTCGGACTTCATAAAGTTTTCCAGCTTCTGAAACCCGACAGAATCTACATAGTGAAAGGATACCTCACCGGCTACCTTTAAGGCTACGATGTCGCTGACCGACATACTGTGACCACGGAAATCATTCGGGTGGTCAATATTGAACTTCACATACAAATCTTCCAACTGCCGATTCACATCCTCGGACATAGAAATGGAGCCATGATAGACCACCTCGTAACGGTCAATCTCAGGCTCCATTTCTTTCTTTTGAAGGTAGCTGTAATTTGCAAACATGAGCGGGATATTATCGTCTACATCTTCCCGCAGCTGAAGAATCGCATAAGAATCCGTGGGGCTTTCCAGAAAAGCAACCATTTTGTCATCCGGGGTGGTATTTCCGTGAACATCATCCCATTTTTCGTTTTTCATATCGGTGTCCTCCTTATCGTTCAGGCTCTTTGCGTTTGGGAGAGGGACTGGCAGGCGCAGTTTTCTCTGCGGCCTGTGCCAGTTTTTCCATGACCGACTCACGCTTCGGAGAGTCGATCTTATCCAGCTGACTTTTCAGCACTTTGGCAACCTCAGTCGCAGTTTCCTCACGGGCTTCTGCAATGACTGTATTTAGAAACTCACGATACGGAGCCGTATTACCAGCGGTAAGATCTGCCTTGATTTCTTGGATATGCGCCTGCACATCATCGACCTGATCCATATATTCATAGGGGTCGAAGTTCTCTGCAAAACGGTCGAGCTTAAAAGCAAGCTCTGCGATAGGGTCATTGACCACCACCGCCTGTCTGCCGACTTCAAAAGCCTGCTCCATGACATCCTCATAGAACATCGCCCGTAGCTCCCGACGCTCCAGTCCAAAGGATTCCAGAATATCCCGGCGGACTTCGATCATGGACAGTTCCGGGTTATCGACCTGGCCGCCATCAATCTCGTTGTAGTTTTCATCTAACAGGGTGTAGTCATAACCATCTTCGCAGGTCTGCACCGCAAGGATTCTATCCTTTCCGACCTTCCATGCGGCTTCATCGCCCATAATTTCAGGCTCCGCCATATAGCTTGCACTGTTGCGCTCCATAATCTCTGCAAACTGGCAGATATGAAACGCATTGTATCCAATCTGTGTGTGGTACTCGTCGATGAATGTACAAGGCTTTACGACGGTCTCATCGGGATAGTGAATCTGGATGCAGCCACCGTCAGGAATACGGAACAAGTCCTTATAGTGGCTGTCGATAAATCGGATTTCCTTACCATCCGGGTTGTACTCATTTGTCATTTGCGCTTTCCTCCATTTTCAAATTCCATACTGAACTTCGTTTTGCCATCCTCCGATACCTCCATAAAGACGGTGGCATCAAAGGTGTTGCCTGTCCTTTCAGACTTGCAATTCTTGAGCTTTACCTTACCGGAACCGAGCAGTTTCTGTGCCGTGGCAGAAGTCATGCTCTTGCCGATACTCGCAAAGTAGCGATTGTTTTTCCAAAGGGCAAACTTGCAGCTTCTGTTAGAACAGAAGTATCCCTTGGACTTGTCCTCCACAGCACTGCCGCAGAGAGGGCATTTGCCGATAGAATTGGCTTCTTTCGACATCAGTACCTCGGAATCACGGATCACTTCATAGTTCTGAATCAGACCGGCAATCACATCTTTGATCTCGTCCATAAAATCCTCGCTGGCATATTCGCCTTTCTCAATGAGCAACAATTTTTCTTCCCAATCCGCCGTCATGGAAGGGGACTGAATCTGTTCTGGCATGACTGTTACCAGAGCCGTACCCTTGTGAGTCGGAATCAGGTGTTTGGTTTTCTTATCGCCCTTACGCTCCAGAAAACCGATGCGAACCAGCTTCTCAATGATACCGGCACGGGTCGCAGGAGTTCCCAGACCTTTTCGCTCGACATCCTCCGGCATTTCATCTGCACCGGCAGTTTCCATAGCAGAAAGCAGTGTATCCTCGGTAAAGTGTTTTGGGGGAGAAGTTTTTCCTTCCTTGATTTCCGTGCCGTTGACGGGCATTTCATCACCAACGGAAACAGAAGGGAGTGTCTGCACGTTTTCATCGGATTTTGTCGAATCATTTTTCTTAACCAGAGCTTTCCATCCATCCTGCACAACAGTTTTGCCTTTGGCTGAAAACGCTGTGCCGCCGCAGTCCAGTTCAATGACTGTCTCTGCGTATCGGTGTGGATCTCCCACTGCAACACACAGCCGATTGGAAATCAGTTGCAAAATTGCAAGTTCACCCTTGGGAAGTTCGCTCAGATTGCATTTCTGCAATTCTCTGGTCGGAATGATGGCATGGTGATCTGTGACCTTTTTGTTATTCACAACCTGCTCTGCATGAACTGGTATGTTATCCACATCCTCTACGGGAAATGTGTGGAAAGCCAGCTTTACGAGGTCGGGCAGGCTGTGTGCCATATCTTCCGTCAGGAACCTGCTGTCGGTACGGGGATAAGTGACCAGTTTCTTTTCATAGAGATTCTGCGTGTAGTCCAAGGTCTGCTGTGCCGTGTAGCCCAGCACACGGTTGGCTTCTCTCTGTAAACTGGTCAGGTCATAGAGCGCAGGCGGCTTTTCTGTTTTCTCCTTACATTCAGCTTTCTGAACGATTGCCACCGAACAGCCTTGCCTGACAGCTTCCGCTGCTGCCTTGGTTTTGATACGTTCGCTTGTAGCCGTAAAACCATCCAATCCAATCTGAACTGTGTAGAACGGTTCGGGCTTGAATGCGGAAATGGTAGCTTCCCGCATGACAGCCATAGCAAGGGTAGGGGTCATAACACGACCGACATTCAAGGTCTGCCCGTAAAGGGTCGAAAAAAGTCGAGTAGCGTTAATGCCAACAATCCAGTCGGCTCGCTCTCGACACAGTGCTGCTTCATACAAAGCATCATATTCAGTTCCAGACCTGAGATTTTCAAAGCCCTCCTTGATTGCTACATCTTCCATCGAGGAAATCCAAAGCCGCTCAAACGGCTTTCTGCACCCGGCTTTATGATACACCAATCGAAAGATCAGCTCGCCCTCACGACCGGCATCTGTTGCACACACAAGGCTCGCAACATCTTCTCTGGTCATGAGCTTTTTCAGAATCCCAAACTGTTTTTTCGTACCGGCAGAAACATCATACTGCCAGTCTATCGGGAAGATAGGCAGGTCTGCATAAGCCCATTTGCTGTATTTCGCATCATAGGCTTCCGGCTGTGCAAGTTCCACCAAATGCCCCACACACCAGCTGACCACATATCCGTTTCCCTCTAAGTAGCCATCCTCACGCTTGGCAGCACCTAACACTTTGGCAATGCTCTGTGCAACCGAAGGCTTTTCAGCCAAAACTAATTTCATTTGCATCTGCTCCTTTCGCAAAAAATAAGCAGCCACACACCGTAGTGCATGACTGCTATGTAAAAAGGTCGGAAAGAATTTTTGCAACCTGACACAATTTTCTGTTTTATAATCTCCGTCATCGTAAAAATATCTACCTCATCTGTATGTGAAATGAGGTAGATAAATAATTTATGACTTAGATTTTTACATATCCTGTAGCCGGACCTGAACCGACCTTCGCAATGTACTCACTCTTAACTAAATCTGCCAGAGTGCGTTCCACCGTGGTTTTGCTTATATCAGGGTGAGCATCCATAATTTCTTTCTTTGTGATTTTACCAACTTTCTGATCAATCATCGCTTTAATTCTTTCGGGCTTAGAAAGAGTGCGGTTCTTTAAATGTTCTACACGGCTTTCAAATTCATTATATGCTTTCAGCATGATACCCAGATAATACTTAACAAAAGGCTCATAGCTGTTCTCATTTTCATGCCATCCTGTCGAACTTGCCTGCAATGCTTCATAGTAAGTTTCCTTTGTTTTTTCAATCAACATTTCCATGCTGACATATTTTCCTACAATATATCCTGCCTTATAGTACAAAAGAAGCGACAGTAAACGGCTCATGCGTCCATTTCCGTCATTGAAAGGGTGGATACAGAGGAAATCCAGAATAAACATAGGTATCAAAAGTAATCTATCAATTTTATCAGTATTCCATGCTTCTAAAAACTGTCTGCACAATTCATCCATAGCTTCCGCAGTCTGAAAGGCAGGAACCGGAATAAACCTTGCTTTCTGGTGACCTTCTGCATCCGTTTCTGCAATTACATTATCAGCATTTTTATATTCTCCACCGGAACCGGCGTAGGAATACAAATCACGATGAAGCTGTAAAATAATATTAGGTCTGGGCACAATATACTCATAGCTTTCGTGGATTGTAGAAAGCACCTCTCGGTAACCTGAGATTTCCTGCTCAGATCGGTTTCTTGGTTCTGCCTTTTGGCTGACCAATTCTTCCAATCTCTTATCTGTTGTATAAATACCCTCAATACGGTTAGAAGCACCTGTACTTTGAATCAAAGCGACTTCAAGAAGGGTTTTCAATTCATCAATATTAGCTTCCAAAAATAGCTCTTGCTTACCTTTGTGCTCATGAATTTTTCCGATCATCTGCACAATTTCAGGAGTAAGCAACTTTTCTGGCTCTTTTATATAATCAAAAGCTCTCATTTTATCTACCTCATTTCAGAATTATCTACCTCATTTTACTCTAAAATGACGGAGATTTCAATGGGATGAGGCAGATAAATTTTCCAGTCACTATGACTGAAATAATAGTATGCACACCTACCACACAGAATATTCAAGAGGTCGCTTTCAAAAACACAAAATATTTTATTTTTTGAAAGCAGATGCTATGTAAAGGCAACCCGAAGGCTGCCCCAGGCATCAAGCCTATCCTGTTTACACAGGTTCATTATCATCTTCATCGACGGAGCTATCTGCATCATCGTCCTCAAACTCCGGATCGTACCCATAGTCCTCGTCATCGTCCACATAATCTGCATCCGGATCAGGCTTTGCCGCTTCCTGTGCCTTCTTCTTTTCCTGGACTTTCTTGAATACGAAGAATCCGCCGCCACAGGCAAGCACAATCAGAGTAAGAATCGCCGGGAGCATATTTGTGGATTTCGGCTTTTCCTCTGGAGTAGGTTCCGTAATTTCAGGAACCGTTTCAACCACTTCTGGCTTTGTTTCCTCAACCGGCTTGGTGAACTCTGCAACCTCCTCCTCGTCCATCAGCTTGAGCAGGTCGGCTTCATCCACCTGATTCAGAAAATGCACGGTTTCCTCGCCCTTATCATCACGGTCAATGATGATATAGAAGTAGTTTCCGTTTTTGGTTACAGCGGTAATGAACTGCTTTCCACTTTTCGTAGGTGAACCAACATCGTCAACCAATGTCAGATTACCGTCAGGAGTAAGGGCAGATTCACTGGCATCTGCGCTGGTATCCATGTTCTGCATGAACGCACTCATAAACATCATAAGCAGCGCCATATCCATTTCGTTGTTCTGCTCTGCTTTTTCAATCAGCTCCAGATAGTCGCTGTGAACATAACCGTTCTTTTCAGGCACAGTGATCTGATACCAGTCACCCTCAACACCGACTACCACAACTTCCTCGCCGGGACGGAGCTGGTCGATGATTTCATAATTCATGCCTGCACCGGTACGCACATTCAAACGGGAACCGTTCGTTACCACCTTGCCAGTTCCCATGTTATTATCCTCGGATTCCTCTGCACCGTAAGTCCATTCTTTACCATTGAAAGAAAAAACCACCGTGCCATCCTCATTGACGGTCACGGTGTAGGGAAGTTCCTCGGAGGTCTTATCTTCGGTTTTCTCAGGGACAGTTTCCACGGTTTCCGCCTTTCCTGTAGTAGTGGTTGTTGCACTCTCATCGGAGTAGGCAAACGCCGTTGTCGAAAACACACCCATGCACATCGCAAGTGCCAGCAACATGGCACTGAATCTCTTAAATCTCATTCTGCGTTTCCTCCTCATTCATAGTATTGATCGTATCAAGCTTCGGAGCCATATCCGCAGCGAACATACGGAGCAGCTCGGAAAGTTGTTCGGGATTCAGGTTCGCAGCATGAACCATCTCGTGGATTTCGGAATTTTCCTCCTCACGGTATCTGCGTTCCAGGTCTTTCACCTTAGCATCCCATTCTGCCCGTTTCTTACGGGCTTTTTCAAGGTCTGCACCTATTCTGTCTAACTTGGCACTCAATCGCCATCCCTCCTTTAGTTTCTGATTCTGCCGAAGCAGTAAAAATGCTGTTGCCAGTAATTCGATTCGATAGAAGCGTAGGAAATCGGGTTTCCGCAGTGGATCATCATACCGTTGCCGACATAAATACCAACGTGTGATGCACCGGAGGTATCATAAGTGCCTTGGAAGAAAATCAAATCTCCCGGCTTGGCAGAACTTTTCGGGATAATGTCGCATACGCCCATCAAACCGTTTGCGGTCAATCGTCCAACACTCCAACCGTTGCCACAGTGATTGATTACATAGGAAACAAACCCGGAGCAGTCGAAGGAAGTGGACGGGCTGCTGCCACCCCAGAATAGTGATAGGTAATCCTTTGATGTTATCTCCGGATTTTCCCCCACTTCACACCGTGCATGCGACTTTCACCGCACACGGCGTTCCATCGTTAGTCATACTCACAATCTATTACAATCTACCTTGTTCGTTTTTAGGGGTTGTGTTCCCCGAATTTCTCCTAAACCTGCTTTCAGGCGCAGAGCGTTCAGCTTTTCCATTTGCTTCTTATTGAGATTGCAGACTTCAAGGTAATAAGTAATCGTTTCAACCGTTTCTGCATGGACGAGCCGGTGTACCAGTTTATTTATCAGCACCAGATTTTCGTAGCTGTCATTCCCACCGTATTTTTTCGGCTTGATGTGGTGGCAGTGTATTTCATCTGTTGTCAGAAATGGCATTCCCGTAACAGCACATTTTCCGTATTGTGCCGAGAATAGGGAAATCCGGTTATCAGCTAATTCAACGCTCCTGTTTCCTATAGGCTGTCGCATAAGTGCCAGCATCAGATTCACGTTGATTTTCAGATTATCGTGCAATCCCTTCCGCCCCGCTGGGGTGTAGCAGTTGATAGCCCTTTTTCGGCTTAGAGGGATGCTATGCCGGATATAGCTGATAGGATATACTGGTTCGTCCGTCCCTTTCACATAGCGTAGCGATTTAGACTTTCCATATTTCTGCGATTCAAAGACTGTTAATTTTCGGCCGTTTCTCACAAGTCTGCTTCCCTGGCGTTCCTTTAATCCATTGGTCAGCACTGTCATGACAGAACGTCCCAGGGAACTGCAATCTTCACTGATACAAGTTGCTATTCTGTAATAGTCTTGCAGCCCCACGACGATTGAGTTATACAGCGAAATCTCACCACGCTCATGTTTTTCCTTTCTTGGGTGGATTATATTTTTCGCCTGTGTGACCAGTTTTTGACGCGCATGTTCAAGCTGTTTGTCACCTACATGAGATTTGATGACATATTTATCTGCTCTGCGAAACACCTTCATCTTGAACCCTAAGAACTCTGAATAGCGATGTTTTACATTCACTATCCTTGTTTTTGTTGGCGAAACCTCTAAATGCAGACGTTCCATTAACCATTGTGTGACTGCCTTCATCGTCCGTTCCGCTTCATCTTTCGTCCTGCAAAATATTCTGAAATCATCAGCGTAACGGACAATATACATCTCCTTTAGATTTGTCCTTCGCATAAACTTGTAAGCATTGGATTTATTGATACTGCCATTTGCGTTTATGGAGGTCTTGTATTTTGCCGTGACCGGATTATCCTGCCATTGGCTGTCAACCCATTGGTCTAATTCATTCAGCACGATATTCGCCAGAAGCGGGGAGATAATACCGCCTTGGGGTGTCCCTTTGGTCGGGTATTCCATTGCCCCATTTTCTAACCGTATTGGTGCTTTAAGAATCCGTTTCAGCACGAACAGGAGATTTTTGTCCCTGATTCCGAGCGACCATATCTGCTTTATCAGCTTGCTGTGGTCTACATTGTCAAAGAATCCTTTGACATCAAACTCAACGACATAGTGCAGTCTTGTATTCTGTATTAAGAACTCCGCTCTTGCGATGGCGTTTTCAGCAGACCTGTTTGGACGGAATCCATAACTGTTTTCGCTGAATTTCGCTTCACAAATCGGCTCCATGACCTGCTTGATACATTGTTGTACCAGCCGGTCCCAGACGCAGGGGATTCCCAGCGGCCTGGTTTTTGTTGGGTCGTAAGGTTTTGGTATTTCTTTTCTTCGGACAGGTTTCGGACGATACCCATGTGTACTGCCGATTGTAATGAAACGGACTGTATCAATAACCTCATCCGGCATCAGCTTTCCGATGTCATCGAATGTCACGCCATCTGTTCCCGGAGTTTTGCTTCCGTCATTTGACTTGATATTTCTATATGCCAGCAGGATATTTTCACGTTTTAAGATGATGTTCATCAAATTTGTGAAAGTCTCATTTTTACTGCTTTTCGCATACAGACCGTCAAACACTTCCTGCATTCCGTAATACTCAGCATGGCGCAGTCCGCTCATACATAATGATTTTTCGGCTTTCTCTTTTGGCATAAGGCATCACTCCCTTCTTTTGAATTGAGTGACTTTTTTGTCCTACTCGAATCCTTACTGCGATTGAATGATTGTTTCATATATGACTAATGACTTGAGGCCATCCCTCCGAATCCTTCTTTTTCGCGGGATTCATCGTAAGTCCGACCTCTGCTTTTCAGCACCGGTTCGGCAGCTTATTTTCTTCGTCTGCCTGCTTTACCACTATGGTAAAGCCCGATACCTTTCCTTGTTCCGATAATTCTATCTGTGCATATACCCTTAGGTCTCCGCTTTAGTCCTGTCAGCTTGGATGCGCCTTTAACACATCATGGTCGTTCATACATACGATTTTTACTAAACCACACTGACGGCGAATTAACGCCACCATACATTTCTATATGGCCTACCTTTAGACCTGTACATTCGCGGTTTTCGTCAGTGCTTCCGCACATTCTAACCATAGGTATTTTATAGAGCCCCGGCCTATAGGTGACACCGCCCACCTCTGGGCGGCTTTCGTGTGGCTGGTTGTTATCCAGCAATTCTTACAGTCACTCTCGGCCGACTTCACCGAGCTTCTGACCCATAGCGTTTCCGCTTTAAGCCAGTCGGAGTATTAGGCTGGCGTTTCAGGGCGTTACCCCATCATTCCACCAATCGAATTACCAGTTCACCTGTCTTTCTTTTCACCTCCAATCATTGGACAAGTGCCCAACCTTTTCAGTTGGGAACAAGTTGCACCATACGGGTATCCCAGATACTTCTCGGCTTCCCGAATCATGTTGGCAAATCGTGTGTCCGTCAGAGCTTCGCCCGGAATGTCATAGTCGGTGTACTCACCGCCAGGGGTGGCGTAAATGTCATTTCCGAAAATATCCGGTCTGTTGCCCCTTGTCTGGAGCAAAATTCTATATCGCTCCATATCATCTTCCGACAATCCGGAATTTGAAATCACACTGTTCAAGCCCTTATTTCTGAGCTTCACTTTCAGAATATAATATTCGTAATCTTCTTCCTCTGTTGTTGTCTCTCCCGTTTCGGGATCAGTAGAAGATGTTGTCCGTGTACGAATCTCTACTACTTCTGTGAGGGTCAGCTCATATTGTTGCTCAAACAGCCATTGCAGGGTAGCCTGCACCTCATCTCTGGTGTAGTCCTCGAATTTTACCGTCAGATATGCCGCAAGCTCATAAGGATTGTGGTTGATTTCATCAAGGTCATACCGGTACTCGTCATATCCGCTATGAGTACGCTCGATATTATTGATTTCATTGCGGAGCGCAGCTTCCAAAGCCTTGTAATCATTGTCCGCACCGATAATATCTTCCTCTTTTGCGGTAAAAGAAGTCCCCAGAACGATCTGTGTGCCGCCTTGGAACATAGCCGAACAAGACGAGAACATCCCTGAGAGGATCATAAAAAGCAGTCCAGCAATCAAAACAAACAGGATCGTTTTAGAGTGTGTGGTGCAAAACTCCATCGCTTTCTCTGTAATCGTTTTGGTGCTTTGGGCTGCTTTCTTTGTTGCTTTAGCGGCAGTTTCTTTCGCTGTCCCTTTGCCTGCCTTCGCCGCTGCATACTCCTTTTTGATTGCCTGTTTTTGTTTCCATCGGGAAATGGGATTAGAAGCGGCATCGGGGTTGTCCTTTTTGAACTTCTCATACAGGGCATTTACATTTGCCTTATCTGATTTTTCTACCAGCTTTTCTGCCTTGTCGTAGGCTTTCAGCTTGTGGCTATAAACGGCATGATCGACGGTATAAGCAGTGGATTCAACAGCCTTGGTCGTTTCCTGCACAGCCTGAACGCCGATATTATCATCCTCATATTCTGACACCGCCTGATGTGCTTTGGATGTGAGCGTGACTGCGGCACCACGGCTTGCCATGTGCTTTGCCACAGATGGGCGCTCGATTTCCGTAAACTCCGCTTTTTCAAAACGGAGCTTTGCTTTACGGGAACCGGCTGCATCTGTTTCCAGCTTTAGCTTCGGTTTTGCCTTTTTGGAAGCCAATTTGTCTGCCGCTTTCTCAGCCTTATCAACCGCCTTATCTGCACGGTCTGCCGCTTTCTTCACATGAGAATCTGTAAGGTCATCTTCGGTAAAACGGAGTCGTGTAGGTCTTTTCGCCATACATTACGCCTCCTTTTCCTGTGCCACCTCGTTTAACTTCGTGGTCATAATGCGATACAGTTCCAGATCGGTCGGGAATCGGTCAATGAACGGCAGAATCACATTGCCATAGAACAGAAGCCCTTCGCCCTCACCGGAGTTGGTTACATAGGACAGCTGATGCGGCGAAATGTTCAGCCGTTGCGCCAGAATACTTCGGTCATCGCTTGCCTGATTCAGCATATAGATGAAATCAGAGTTTTCGAGGATGTTGGCAATCTCCGGGGAACGAAGCAGGTCTTTGACATTCTGGGTAATACCGGTCGGCAAGCCGCCCCATTTACGGAATCGCTTCCAGATTTCTACGGAATAGGTTGCCGTCTGTTCTTCCTTCAGAAGCAGATGGAACTCGTCAATATAATATCTGGTCGATTTACCGGCAGAACGGTTGGCAGTTACACGCCCCCAGACCTGATCCTGAACAATCAGCATACCGATTTTTTTCAGCTGATTGCCCAGCTCCTTAATGTCGAAGCACACCAGACGATTCTGAATATCCACATTGGTTCTGTTGTTAAACAGTTTCAGAGAACCCTTAACATAGATTTCCAAGGCGGTCGCTACATGGTGGGCTTCCTTTTCGTCCTGCTTCAGAAGGGCATCATACAAATCCTCAAGGATCGGCATATTCTCAGGTGCAGGATTGTCGAAATATCTCTGGTAGATCTGATGCACACAACGGTCGATAACCGTCTTTTCGATAGGCTGCAAGCCATCCTTACTGCCCATAATCAACTCACAGAGGGACAGGATAAAATCAGCTTTCAGTGCTACCGGGTTGTCATCCTCAGAGTAGTTCAGGTTGATGTCCATAGGGTTGATATAGTTGGTACTGGAGGAGCTGATTTTTACCACCTGACCATTGAACTTGTGAACCAGAGCCGCATATTCCGCTTCGGGGTCGCAGATGATAATATCGTCATCCGTAACCAGGAACGCATTGGTGATTTCACGCTTTGCGGAAAAGGATTTACCGGAACCGGGAGTACCCAGAATCAGTCCGTTGGGGTTCTTGAGTTTCTTTCTGTCCACCATGATAAGGTTGTTCGACAGGGCATTCAGCCCGTAATAGAGCGTTTCTCCACCATTCTGGAACAGCTCCTGCGTCGTGAACGGTACAAAAATCGCCGTGGAACTGGTTGTCAGACCACGACGAATCTCGATCAGGTTTTGTGCCAATGGCAGGCTGCTCATCAGCCCAGATTCCTGCTGAAAATCCAAACGGCGCAGATTGCAGTTATGCTTCTGGGCGATGCTCTGGGCTTGGAACACATTGTTCTCCAGTTCCTGCTCGGTGCGTCCGGTGTTCAGCACCAGAAACGTCACCATGAACATTCGCTCGTTCTGGCTCTGCAATTCTTTCAAAAGCGACTTCGCATCTTTGCCATAGGTAGCAAGGTCAGACGGGATAATGTCCATGTCATAGCCGGAACGCACCGCTTTTTTCTGTTCCTCGATTTTGGAACGGTCAAGCTCGGTGATGGTTCTCTTGATGGTCTTAATCGCCGCAGTCTGGTCAACCGACTGGATGTGCATGGTCACGATCTGCGTGGATTCCATATCCAGAAAATCTGCCAGCATACGGTCAGACAGGTCTGATGCCGTAATTGCCAGATAGGACATCGAACCGAAGATGCTGCCCATCTGGAAGGTGCGGTTGGTCTTAAAGGCAAATGCCGTCGGAGCAATGAAGTCCTTTACAGACAGCCCGGATTCCACAAGATACTTCCAATCGAAGAAAAACTTATCATTATCACCCATGTGGAACATGGAGTGCATCAGATGCAGCCGCTCTTTGCCGTTCATGGTGGTTGCAATGACACCCAAACGACGAAAGTTATTGAGCAGATCGTTTTCGATATGGTTGAGTCTCGGCTTTGCCTGCCTCATGGATTCGGCTTCAATGCCGAATGTCAGGTACTTGGTTTTGGTCAAGCCATTGTTGCCCTGCGCCAACTGCTTTTTCAGCATCTGGCTATACTCGGCACGGACAGGATTGAAGCTGTCCTTCTTGAACGGGATGCGGATACTCTTTTCAAAGCTCTCAGCATCGGTACTCAGGTTCATAAAGGAAAGCTCAAAGTGAATGGAACTGTCAAAGAAATTCAGGAAACTGCACCACTCATCGAAGATGGCAGTCTTATCTTCCTGCTGTGCCAGCTGATAGTTGATGTCCTGAAACTGAATCGTCTTGGTGTAGTAGCTGTCAGTGACACGGCAGATGCCATCCGGGAACATTCTCTGAAAGGGAATGGACTGCTGTGCAGTCTGTGGGATACCATTGTCTTTCTTTGCCCGTTCCACAACAGCTTTAATTTCTCGCTGCTGCTTCCGATTCAGATTTGCAGGCATTTTGATGTTTCTTGCCTGCGGCTTCTTTTTGAAAAACAATTCGTTCAACCTCCTTTTCCAGTTTGTACTGACGCATCAAGGCGTCATAATAGTTGTCCGTCTGATAAGGGCGAACCTTGGGACGAACGAATTTAGTCTGAATGAAGTGTTCTACAACCACCTCCAACGGCTGACCATCCTTTTCATACATTGCCAGAAAGAACAACGGCAACATGACGATCATCATGGACAGTGCTGCAAGGCTCACATTTCCGGTTGCTTTAACCAGAAAGAAAATCGGCACTCCGATGAGTGCCGCCGCACCAAAGCAAAGTAACTGCCGTTTCGTCAGATTGAAGAACACTTTTGTTTTTACCCTCGTCAGGTCACGAGGTACGGGAATATACGCTGCCAAACAATTTCCTCCTTTCCTTAGTGAGCGCTGAATACACCCTTCGCAAGCGAACCGGTCTTAAACAGGGTGAAGCACAAAAGGACGGTGTAGCCCATAACACCCCAGATAGAACCGATGATGTCATCACTGAATGCGATAGACTGAATCAGCACCGCATAAATGCCTACGCAGATCATAATCAGGAATCCCTGGAATCCGATTGCAAACAGCGAACGCAGATAATTCTGTCCGATATTGCTCTGCTCTCTGTTTCCAAAAGTGGAGAGCGGAATCGGGGCAAGGCTGACCATCAGATAAATTTCAATCATTCGACCGTAGACGATCACAAAGATGATGATTGCCAAGGCAGACATCGTGACCTGCACGATAAAGGATTGTAGGAACAAGCCGAGCAAAGGCCCCAAATCCATTGCCATCAGTGTTTCTTCCATTGTTTCCAATGCCGAAGCATCTATGGCAGTATTTCCGGATATGATACCGGCGCTTGCGTTTATAACGTGCTGTGCAACATCGAACACAGCCATCGTGATATTGAATGTGTTTGTGATTAACATGACCGCAACAAAAGTCTTGAACACCCATTTGAAGAAGATCCAGGTTTCAAAATTCGCCAGATTGTTGTGGTCAATAATAATCTGAATTAGCTCATAACAGGCAATGAAGGTCAGAATCAAGCCTGCGATTGGGATAATCACTGACTCGGAGATGTTTCGTACCATGGCAAAGACACCCGGCGAAAAATTCGCCGGGGTCATGCCAACGGAGGTTGCTATCTCGCCAACCTGGTTGTTGACGGACTCAAACATCCCCGACAGATTTCCCATAATGGCTGAAACGAGCATTTCTTTCAGCCAGTCTGTGATCTGTTGGAGTATGCTGTCCAAAGGCGATTACCTCCTTGTTTTGTGATTAACCGAACAGTCCGGAGAGCAGAGGTACAAGGGTGGTGCCGATGAGGGCAACACCGCCGCCAGCCATGAGCTGCTTCATGCCCTGGGACTTTGCGCCGGGGTTATCGTTGCCGTAGCCCTCAAGCAGATTGATTGCACCCCAGATGCCAAGACCTGCGCCCAGAGCGATAACGAGAGTCTGAAGAACGGTTACTGCGCTATTGAAAAATGCCATAATATTTTCCTCCTAAAATTTGAAATTGTTTTGAGAATAAAAAAAGCCCTCCGTACTACCGGCATCAAAACCGGACGGAAGGCTTAGTTTGCGAGAATCTTTTCAAGGAACTCTTCGACGGTTATCACGCCAAGTTTCTGTTCCATTCTGCTTCTTGCATATTCAGTTTCACAATCATATATATCACCACCACCTTTCATAAGAAACAGCCAATACATTGACTGCAACAAATCTTCACGAGAAGCACAGATCGTCGGTGAAAAAACGGTAGGTGAAACCTTCAGAACCTCTGCGAGTTTCGCTGTGGTTTCTGCATTAGGGGTTCGAGCGTTTTTCTCATACTGAGCAATACGGACATCCGCTGTTTTCTCGGAATACCCCATCAGGAGTCCAAGCTCTTTCTGGGTAAGGCGGCGAAATCGTCTAATGAACTTCAAACGCTGCCCAATAGAGGTATCTGTGATCCACCAAGTCATTTTTTACACCTCGCTTTCTGCAAATTCTCGATATACAACCTCATTTTTTGCTCTGCGTTTGCCTACGGCTTCACTGGGAGCAAGGTCAGGGTAGGTTGCCTGCACTTTCTGTCTGCTTCTGCGGACAGTTTCAAACCCCGGAAAGCTGCGTCTATCCAGTTCCTTCAAAAACACAGGAACCGTCATGGCATGAATGTCGATGCCACGCAGACCGGAATAGTGTTCCAGTACCATCAGGTACAAATGATTGTCGGTATTTCTTGCCTTGTGGTCGTGTTCCAAGATGTTCTTAACCAGGGCAGATACCGTTTTCAGATTTTCCAAACAGAAACCTCCTTAATCCGCATCGACTACCACAAATTCATCACCTGCCTTGAGCTTCAACCTTCGACTCAGAAACTGCTCAATATTGAACTCATTTCTCTTATCAAAGTCTGACGTGTACTTATAATTGGGGTGCTGTGTCAGATCGTACTTGTCAGAAAGAAACGGTCTGACACCACGCAACTGCAAAATACACTTGCTGCCATCCAGAACCGCAAGCTCATCTACGCTTGCAAGGTCTTTGCCAAGCTTTTGAAAATTTTGTCCGTAAGACGGGCTGTTACCTCTGGTATTGGAGGTGTTGTAGGTGTCGATAGTTTCTTTTCCCAATGCCTGATTCAGTTCTTTGAGCGTGGTTGGCTCAGAACCACCCAGGAAAATTCGGGAATCCATATTGCCGATGATGGTATCGGCGTTGTCTTTATAAATGGCTTTCAGCTGTGATTGTGCCTGGAGAACAAGGCAAGCCGATATTTCACGGCTTCGGATTGTCGCTACCAGTTTTTCCAGATTGGGAATCTGACCGATGTTTGCCATCTCATCAATCAGGCAGCGCACATGAACCGGCAGTCTGCCGCCGTACACATCATCTGCTTTCTCACACAGCAAGTTGAACAGCTGTGTATAAATCATGGAGATCAAAAAATTAAAGGTCGCATCCGTATCTGACATAATCAGAAAGAGCGCCGTTTTCTTATCTCCGAGGGTATCCAGCTGCAACTCGTCATAGGCAGTCACATCTCTGACTTCCTGAATATCAAAAGGAGCCAGACGAGCGCCGCAGGAAATCAAAATCGACTTAGCGGTCTTGCCGGCAGCCAGCTTGTATTTTTTATACTGACGGACTGCAAAGTGATTCGGCTTTTTCTTTTCCAGGGCTTCAAACATCAGATCCACCGGGTTCTGAAACTCCTCATCATCTTCCCGCACCTCCATTGCGTTCAGGAACTCAATCAGGGTGGAGAAATTCTGTTCCTCAACCGGAGCTTCATAGTGGATATATCCGATCAAGGCACAGTAGAGCAGCGTTTCCGCCTTCGTCCAGAACTCATCACCGGCTTTTCCATCACCCTTTGTGTTGGCAATCAGCGTTGTCACCAGTTTCAGAATGTCTTTTTCTGAATGGATATAGGCAAATGGGTTATAGTGCATCGACTTCTGAAAGTTGATGGTGTTGAAAATCTTGATGGTGTAGCCATGCTTCAAAAGGGCGTTGCCGCACTCAATCACGATGCTGCCTTTCGGGTCAGTGACCACATAGGAACTGTGCATCTGGAGAAGGTTTGGCTTCAACCAAAAGCGAGTTTTACCGGAACCCGAACCGCCGATAATCAGAACATTCTTATTTCGGGCATTGGCAGGATTCTTCGGGCGATTGCTCATCATCAGCCGCTCCGTTTTCGTCAGGATCACATTGTCCTCGAACTTTGGTGCAATAAACGGCTCAATATCTTTTGCCGTTCCCCAACGAGCAGAACCGTACTCAACATTGTGTCGGTACTTCTTTGCGTTTTTGCCTTTTAGATAGACAGCCAGCCGAAGTCCTGCGCCGCAGAAAATGCCAATCAGCAAATCCAACGGGTGAAAGCTGGGCAGCGGATTGTTCAGGGCTATCGGAAGGGCATTAAAAAAGCTGAGGATTTTCGCAGATGAATCTGCACCCTCAGCCAATCTCCATGCTTCTCCTAAATTCGTAGCGAACAATCCTACCAGAAAATACGGTAAATTCAGAATCAGGAGCTTTTTAATTTTTCTCTTATCCATTACAGATCACGCTCCTGTTTCTTCTCTCGAACCTTCTTCGGAATCGCTGCGACAATTTCCTTGACCTTCTTCAGCTGCGCCAGAACGCTCGGTTTTTCATTCTTGGTTAATGCCCTTGCCTGATGTTCCTTGCAGATTGCGTCCAAAGCATCTGCATCTTTGGAACGGACAAAAACAAGAAAACGGGGAGGATCAACGGACTTATCTTTTCTTACGGCAAAGTCCACACCGTACTTCTTGGCGAGCTTTTCAAAATCACGGATACTCTCTTTGTCGATCTCAACATTCGTAGCACCCTGATTCTGTCCCAAAAGCTGTTTCACGGATTGTTTTCCATGAACGGCAGGGTCTCGTGCCTTTTTCATCTTCACTTTTTCCCGGTGCTGCAAATACTTGCGGATACCGGCAATGATAGTGCGCCCCGTCAGCTTGGTTGTGCTGATCGCCAGGTTTACTGTCCTGTTTTCAACTTCTTCCTGCATGATTCATCACCTCCTGCAAGCAGTAGAGTGAACAGATTATCGTGCCATATCTCTGTGGTCGTAATACAGATTGCCCTTGGCAACTGCGGCATGGCTGATAATCTTGATATTGCCAGCTTTCTGGTTATCCAAAGCCTTCTGATAACCCACATCGCTCAAATACAGGCGATTTCTTTCGCCTTTCCAACCGACAGGCGATTCATTGGTCAGCACATCGAAAATAATCATGTGCTTGGTGGCTTCGTCAAATCGTGCCAAGTCCATATAGGTATGTCCCTGGTACTCTTTGGCACCATCCTGAATCCGCTTGCGCTCCATCAGCTCTCCAATCGTCGAATTTCTTTGCATAAGAACCTCCTTACAGAACATCTCGGTCAGGGTTACTTTTGTGGGGAACCGAATCAGCTTTGACAGGTGCATCTTCTTTCTTCACCATGTCATCCGGCAGGGGAAGCGCCATAATGCTGCGCCCCATGCGTACAAAAGTCTCAGGCCGATGAAAGTGTTCTTCAAACTGCTTCATCAGTTCCGGGGACAGAGAACAAAAATCCTCCTCACCCAAACCAACCACCAGGAAATCACCGGCGATAATGTCATAAATATCACCGTCATCATCACGTAGCGCACGGTTCAGTTCTTTGCCTACGAGTTTACCTTCGTCGTGCATGACCAGTGCAACCGGCTCATTGAACGGATAGGTTGCCTCAACATCGCCACCTACGGCTTTCTGCAAATCCTCCAGCTCACAGCCGATCTGCACAGCCTGCGGATACATGAACGGCTTTACCAGCAACACATTCATGGTATCTGCCTGTTCTTTCTGAACCTCCCGTTCCTCGGTCGTGCCGAACGCAACGTCGGTAAAGTTTTCGGAGTCCAGAATGTACTCCGAATTGTAATAAGCGGCTCTAACCTGTTCCTCTGCCGCATCGTGAGATTCTGCTTGCACCGTAACCGTTTTCTCCAAGGTTTCGGTAATCTTCACATCGTATTCTTTCAAGTTTCGATACCTCCGTTTCTTTGGAAATAAGAAAAGCGACCATCTATGAACCTGTTACAGTTCATAAATAGTCGCTTCATGCTCCCACTGGGGTACGCACATGGATTCCAGTTCCTCAATCAGTGATTCAGGGGAGAAGAACAGATCCTCCGAAATTTCCAAGGGCTTTTTGAATGCCCGATACTCTGTCACATATCCTGTATCCTCAGAACCAATCTTCATCTTGACACAGTGAACGATAGCAAAACTCATATCCTCCAGAAGCCAAAGTTCCGTTGCATAGGTCGTTTTTGCTTCATCAAAGACCATCTGCTCTACATCAGAAAGAATCAGACAGCCACGCTGATTGAACAGTTCCACTCCACGGTAGTCAAAGCTCTTTTCGTATCTGCCGGTTACGGAATACTGATAAACGGTCTGTACCGCATCTTTCAATGCCATACAAACTTCCGGCAGGCACAGCCCACCGGCATAGCCGATTTCTTCCTCGTCAAAAGCCTCGTAATCGGACGGGGAAAACAACTCAAATAATTTTGCGAGCGCAAGGCTCATTTCTCTTTCGTTGAACAACAATGGTTCACCTTACCTTTCCATAGATTTTTCTCTTTTTTTCTGCCACTGTTCCAAAAGCTGAATGATTTTATTCTCCATCTGCTTGTTGGTATAAGACTTCGGGAAATATTTTCGCAACGAATCCGTTTTGAAGGTTACTCTGTCCAGCTCTCCCTTCTTGATTTCATTCATAATCTCGCACATCGCATCCAGTGTACACTCGCTCTCCTGTGCGAGCTTTTTAATTCGCTGTGCTTGCGAAAGGGAAGGAGCTGCTTGAGCATAATCCATTGCAGAAAGAAAATCCTTCTGTTCCTCACTTGCCAGATAGGAAAGCTCCACCGCAGGATTGAATTTGATCTGACCCGTATCCACCATATCCAGCAGTTCCGGAATCAGTTCGGTAAGACGGATATAGCGTTGAACCTGCACACGGCTATCGCCGCTTTGCTCAGCAACCTGATTTACCGCCCACGACTTCTGCCCAAGTTGGGCAGAAGTTAAATCTGTCCTTTCGCCCTGATGTTTAATCGCATCCAACTTCATCTTGTAGGCAAATGCTCTTTCGCTCGGAAGAATGGTTTCTCTCTGCAAATTCGCATCGACCATCAGAATAATGGCTGCATCATCGTCCAGGTCACGAACAATCGCAGGCATGGTTTCCTTACCCGCAAGCTCCGATGCCCGGTGCCGCCTGTGACCAGAAACGATTTCATAACCACCATCGGGGTCAGGACGGACAATCGCTGGGGTGAGAACTCCGAAATCTCGGACGCTCTCCGCAGTTTTCATCATTTCTTCATCATCAACCACACGGAAGGGGTGTCCCTCGAAAGGGTGTAATTCAGAAAGCGGAATTTCCTGCACTCGCTCCTGCTGAGATTCGGCTCTGGATTGCTCGGTCGAGAAAATATCATCGTACCCCTTCAAGCTGATGTTTGCGCCTTTTCTCTGCATTGTTTAACACCTCCTTCGTCAAAACTCGGTAAGCATCCGCTACTTTTCCTTTCGGATCGTGCTGAAAGATACTGGTTCCCTCAGCGCTGATTTCCTCTGCACGAACAGAGCGGGGAATGTCTGTCTTGTAAACCTTCAACTTTCCTCCATAGCTCTCCCGAATTAGATTGCTGATGTCTTTGGAATAGTTGGTGCGGTTGTCTACCATAGTCAGAAGAATCCCTTCAATCCTCAGTTTTGGGTTGATTTGCCTCTTGACCTTGTTGATGGTTCCAAGCAGCTGTTCCAGACCCTTTGCAGGAAGGTATGCTGCCTGAACCGGTATCAGCACATTGTCGGCAGCTGCCAACGCATTGACGGTCAGCATACCCAAAGACGGCATACAGTCCAGAAGGATGTAATCATAATTCTGTTTGACCGTATCCAGGTATTGCCTGAGAATGGTTTCCCGGCTCATGGCATTGACCAGTGCTACTTCCATACCTGACAGTTCGATGTTGGATGGCACCAGATCAACGCCCTCCGGATGATGAAGAATCCCTTCGCCGGGAGCAATGGGGCTTTCCATCATAATCTTTCCCATCAAATCGGAAAGTGTCGGAGACAGATCATCAGGGCATGGATTGCCCAAACTGACCGTCAGGGAAGCCTGAGGATCTGTGTCCACCAGAAGCACCTTTTTTCCTTCAAGAGCCAAGCCAACGCCCAGATTCTCGGTGGTGGTGGTCTTGCCGGTTCCTCCTTTCTGATTGACCACCGCAATGATGGTTGCTTTTTTCGCCATTTTTCGTCACTCTCCTTCCTCTCGCTTCATTTTCAATTTCTTAAATCCTCCTTCCAAATATCCGTGTGACATATCGTGCCGAACAAGAGCATCGTAGTAGGTGTCTATTGTCGTCGGCGCATTGTATATCGTAGTCAGCATATACTGACGGATATTTCTAATCTTTGTGGTGTTCTCCTTGAAGCAGTCCATAACATATCGAATGTGTTCGGCATTCAGTTTCATAAACCGACTGCGGACAATTTCTGCCGAACGCTCCTCTGCACCAATGCGAATCAATGGTCGCTTCGTGCAAACTGTTTCAACGATCAACTCCAGAATGTTATCCAGCATTTCGGAATCGTAAGGGTAATCCTTCTTCAACAAATCAATACTGAGCTGATCCGAGAAATAATCAAAGTATTCTTGATACCGGTCATTCTCGTCCATCATTCCACCATTTCCGGAAGGAAAGATAGAATCAGTATCACTAAATTCAGTATTTTTAATATCAGTATTATTACATTGTGATTTCGGAAGTTCTTGAGTTGTGATTTCCATTGTTCCAGAATTGTGATTTTCACAATTCAAGAGTTGTGAATCCACAGCAGAGATAAAGTTCTTCACATAGATCAGGTTGGGCTTTCCCAAACCCTGGCGCTTACGTTCAATCAATCCTGCTTTCTTCTCAAGTTCACTGAGCAGCTTGATAGCCTTTTGTTCAGCACAGTTCAGAGCCATCTTCGCTTCGTCGATTGTAAAAATGATATACACTCGACCGTTTTTATCTATCCAACCATTCTTTGCAGACAGGCTCATGCGGTCAAGCAAAATGCCATACAGCATCTTGGCATCGGCAGAAATATTCCAGAACCTCTCGTTCGTGAACAACACCTTCGGAACTCGATAGAATGTGAATAGATCGGATTGCTGACCGTAAAAATAATCAAAACTCACACGGCTTCACCACCTTCTTTCTGCGGAAAACTTTCTGTTGTCAGCGGTATGCTGCGGAAAGTCGTATCCGTCTTTTCGTAAGGACATCGGGCAAAATAGCAGAAGCGGTATTCCTGTTCATACGCATCCATATCAACGAAGCCCCACTTCACGCATAACCTTCTTCGTACACCAACCAATGCACGGGTGATCTCGCCCATAGGGACAGCCATCACATTCCGACTTGGGTTTCGGCGGCAAAGAGATTAGGTAGTAGCAATTATTTCTACCCAGACGGCAACCCTTTCTGCCATTCGTCCAGTAGTAGCAGTAATGGCAATCGCTCGGCTTGTCTGCGGCATAAACAGGCTTGCTCAAATAAAACACCTCCAATCTCTTGTATTTGCCCATGGTTTTGGGCATAAAAAAAGAGCGCCTATCCATCCCCGATGCGGGGCAAATAGACGCTCTATGTATATAACGATATTCAATTTTATCTGCTATAACAACATGGTACTCAAAACATCCGCCTTTTTTGATTAGCTGAATTTTTGGCACGATTTTGGGGCTGATTAGCAGGAAGGGTATTTTCATTAGCAAGAACAGCCCGTTTTCTGCTAAAAATTAGCTGGCGATTTTGTCTTATAACAACCGTTCGATTCTGGAGGGGTTGTCAAAAATCAAATTTTGGAGTAGAATTTTATCTCATACAGTGAAAGAGCTTTTTCGTGCCTTTTCATATAAGAAAAGCCGAAAACCCTTGAAAACAAAGGCTTTCGGCGTTGTTAGCTGGCGTCCATAAGAGGATTTGAACCTCCGACCCCACGCTTAGGAGGCGTGTGCTCTATCCAGCTGAGCTATATGGACGTGTCTGATATATGATTATAGCCCGATCAAAATCGAACTGCAATCCCTTATTTAGTTTTTTTGAGGTGGCCGTTGTAACGCAACCTTAGGAGGCGGTCGCTCTATACAACTGAGCTACGGAGGCGTGTGCAACTGGTATTGTACCGTAGGCGGCGGCATTTGTCAACGGCGCCGCGGCGAAAAAGTTGACGAAAGGGCTTGCAATCGGTCCTTTGCAGGCATATAATACAAAGGTTAGTGAATTTACCCGAGAGAAAGGGGTTTTTACCTTTGCAGAACGAAAAACTGAGAAACGTGGCCATTATCGCCCACGTCGACCACGGCAAGACCACGCTGGTGGACCAGATGCTCAAGCAGGGCGGCGTGTACCGCGAGAACCAGGAGACGGTGGAGCGCGTCATGGACTCCAACGACCTGGAGCGTGAGCGCGGCATCACCATTCTGGCCAAGAACACCGCCATCCAGTACGGCGACACCAAGATCAACATCGTGGATACCCCGGGCCACGCCGACTTCGGCGGCGAGGTGGAGCGTATCCTGAAGATGGTCAACGGCGTCATCCTGCTGGTGGACGCCGCCGAGGGCCCTATGCCCCAGACCCGTTTCGTGCTCAGCCGCGCGCTGGAGCTTGGCCATCGTGTTATTGTGGTTATCAACAAGATCGACCGTCCCGACCAGCGTATCCACGAGGTCATCGACGAGGTGCTGGAGCTGTTGCTGGACCTGGACGCCACCGACGAGCAGTTGGACAGCCCTATGCTGTTCTGCTCCGCCCGCAACGGTACCGCCAGCTATTCCCCCGACGTGGTGGGCACGGACCTGAAGCCGCTGTTCGATACCATTCTGGACTACATCCCCGCGCCGGAGGCCGACCTGGACCAGCCCTTCCAGATGCTGGTCAGCTCCATCGACTATAACGAGTTCGTGGGCCGTATCGCCATCGGCCGTATCGAGCGCGGCGTGCTGAAGCAGAACCAGGAGATCGCCGTGTGCAACTACCACGACCCCGACGCCCCGGCCAAGAAGGCCAAGGCGGTCAGTATGTACGAGTTCGCCGGTCTGGGCAAGGTGCCCGTCACCGAGGCCACGGCGGGCAATATCATCGCCCTCAGCGGCATCGGCGATATCACCATTGGCGATACCATCTGCGCACCCGACTGCGTGGAGCCGCTGCCCTTTGTGAAGATCAGCGCCCCCACGGTGGAGATGACCTTCTCCGTCAACGACAGTCCCTTCGCCGGGCGGGAGGGCAAGTTCGTCACCAGCCGCCAGCTGCGTGACCGCCTGTTCCGCGAGACGCTGAAGGACGTGTCCCTCCGCGTCAGCGAGATCGAGGGCGTTATGGACGCCTTCAACGTGGCGGGCCGCGGCGAGATGAGCCTGTCCATCCTCATCGAGACCATGCGCCGCGAGGGCTACGAGTTCCAGGTGTCGCCCCCTCGTGTACTGTACCAGACCATCGACGGCAAAAAGTGCGAGCCTATCGAGCGCCTGGTGGTGGACGTGCCCGCCGAGAGTGTGGGCGCGGTCATCGAGAAGCTGGGCGCCCGCAAGGCGGATATGCAGGAAATGACCCCCATCGGCAGCCGCATGAAGGTGGAGTTTCTGGTGCCCAGCCGCGGTCTGTTCGGCTACCGCAACGAGTTCCTGACGGATACCCGCGGCGAGGGCATTATGGCCAGCGTGTTCGACAGCTACGCCCCCTATAAGGGTGAGCTGATCCGCCGCAATACCGGCTCTCTGGTGGCCAGCGAGACCGGTGAGTCCATCACCTACGGTCTGTTCAACGCGCAGGAGCGCGGCGTGCTGTTCATCGGCCCCAACGTGGGCGTGTACGAGGGCATGGTAGTGGGCATCAGCCCCAAGCAGGAGGACATCGTGGTCAACGTCTGCAAGAAGAAACAGCTGACCAACACCCGTGCCGCCGGCAGCGATGACGCCCTGCGTCTGGTGCCGCCCCGGAAGATGAGCCTGGAGCAGTGCCTGGAATTCCTGGCGGATGACGAGCTGCTGGAGGTCACCCCCAAGAACCTCCGCATCCGCAAGACCATCCTGAACCACGAGCGGCGCATGAAGGCGCAGCACGGGAAGAAAAACTAAATTATGTAAACCAAAAGACCGGCGAAAGCCGGTCTTTTGGTTTATGTGGGGAGGATGTAATGTCTGGCTGCGGCGATTGTAAGCTATGATAGGTGGACTTTACAGGGCGTTTCTGCTATGATGTAGCTACCAAGCGAAAGGAGATACGTCTATGACCTTCGGAGAAAAGCTGCAGGAACTGCGGAAGGCCAGGGGCTGGAGTCAGGAGGAGCTGGCAGGGCAGATCCATGTGTCCCGGCAGGCGCTGTCCAAGTGGGAGAGCGGAGTTTCCCATAGTTAAAGATACCACACCCAATATCACAAACTCACGCTTAAAC
>OBJF01000284.1_pt1 | contig 61557 bp, 58 predicted proteins | sample 1519091 | NCBI WGS metagenome assembly OBJF01 (sample SAMEA2452124, study PRJEB22498) | human gut metagenome | biome: human feces; feature: human gut; material: feces | place: Australia | collected 2012
AAAAAGAGACAGCAGGCAAAGTCAGAAAAAGAGGATCATTCATGCGTTTGTCGTGATTAACCGCTGTCTTAAGTTGTTGAATTTGACAATCCATGATAAACTAAATTCTTAGTAAGAACAATCTGCAGGAGGAAAAAGCAGTTCTATGAAAATACATTACAGAGTATCTGGAGAGGGGATAGAGATCGTTCGGTGTTTCGGGACAGACAGTCAGGTTGTCATTCCGGAGCAGATTGAGGGAAAACCGGTAATAAAGGCAGCGCCCTATGCGTTTTCTGCAAGAAAAGACAAGGAAGAGATTGATGTACAGACATATGATACGGATCAGATCGGACAAAGGTCGGCAGAGGAAAAACTGCTTGCAGGCGATGCGGTGGAGGAAGTCGTTTTTCCCAATACCATGCGGGAGATCGGGCGTTATATTTTTTATGGATGCAGAAACTTAAAAAAGCTGGAATTCTCGGACAATCTGATGCAGATCGGAAGCGGAGCGTTTACAGTGTGCGGAAATTTACAGAAACTGATTGTTCACTTGCAATTTGGAAGTAAAAGCTGTGTAAAAGAGATTCTGGGAGAGCTTTGGCAGAGAATGGATGTGACTTTCGTTTACGAAAACGGAGCATTTGGCGGTCAGAAAGCGGAGTTGGTATTTCCGGGGCATTATGAAGAAGCAGTGGAGAATACGCCAGCCCGGATTTTGTATACCCAGCATCATGGTTCGGGAAACAATTACCGGCAGTGTTTTCTGGCAAAGGAGTTGGATTACGAGAAATATGATGAATTGTTTTCTATGGCAGTGGTGATGGAAAAGCTGCCTGTACTCATTGATCTGTGTTTCGGGAGGCTTTTGTTTCCCATCCGGCTTTCGACAAGGGGAGAAACAGCTTATCAGGGATATATCAGGTCTCATTTGGAAGAAATCGTTCCATATCTGATCAAGAATGAACAGACAGAAAGGATACGCCTGATTTCCGGAGAAAAACTGTGGACACCAGAGGGGCTGGACATGGCAATCGAGTGCGCTTCCGACAAGCAGAAGTCGGAGATTTTAAGTCTGCTTATGAATGAACGGCAGCAGATGCAGCCGGTCAGAAAGAAAAAATTTGTGTTGTAAATTTACAGTATAATAGAAGGGATATATGCGTATGGAAGAAGAAAACAGTAGAGAAGCAGCCGAAAAGCTTCAACAGATCGGCAGCAGTATTTTAGGTGCTGCAAGGGATGAGCTGTATCTGGGAATGCGTTTTCTGGATGTGGCGCTGAGCAGTTTTGTATATCAGATGGATTCGTCTGTCAGTCCCTTTGGAACGGATGGAGCAGTGATATATTTTCACCCGCAGCAGCTTGGGGGCTTGTACCGGCAGAATCGGATTCTTGTGAACCGGGGATATCTGCACATGGTGTTTCACTGTATTTTCCGGCATTTTATCAAACAGGGCATGGACGGGCGCTATTGGAATTTGAGCTGTGATATTGCAGCAGAGCATATGATAGATGGGATTTATCACAGAAGTGTCCGATTTTCCAGGAGTCTTCTCAGACGGGAGACCTACCGGAAGCTGGAAGCAGAGAAAAAAGTTCTGAATGCCGAGCGTATCTATCGGATTCTGACTGCTTGGGAGTTAGAAGAGAAAGAATTGTTGAAGCTGGAGCAGGAGTTTTATCAGGATGACCACAGATACTGGGAGAATCAAAAACCGGATCAGAAGCCAAGCCCGCAGATGAACCAGAAATGGCAGGAGATCAATGAAGAGATGGAGACCGATCTGGAGACATTTTCAAAAGAGGCATCCAGGCAGACCGGAGATTTTCTGGATCAGGTAAAAATCGAAAACAGGAAACGACAGGATTACCGGGAATTTTTACGGAAATTTGCGGTGTTTCGGGAGGAAATCGGTGTGGATCCGGATACGTTTGATTATACGTTTTACAGTTATGGACTTCAAATGTACGGAAATATGCCGCTGATCGAACCGCAGGAAACAAAAGAAGTCAAAAAAGTTGCAGAATTTGTGATTGTGATCGACACATCCATGTCCTGTTCCCAAAATCTGGTACGAAAATTTCTGGAAGAGACATATGGCATTTTGTGTGAAGAGGACAGCTTTTTTAAAAAGACCAACATTCATATCCTGCAGTGTGATGAGACTGTGCAGTCCGACCAAAAGATCACAAGCAAAGAAGAATTGAAAGAATATATGGAGCATCTAAAGTTGTACGGAGAGGGCGGGACGGATTTTCGTCCGGCATTTGCATATGTGGATCAGATGTTGGAAAATCATGAATTTGAAGAATTGAAGGGACTGCTCTATTTTACAGACGGTTACGGAATCTATCCGGGGAAAATGCCGGCATACAAGACGGCATTTGTATTTATGCAGGAGGATTACCGGGATGTGGACGTGCCGGCCTGGGCATTGAAACTTATTATAGAAGAATCAGAAATGGGAGGAGATACATGGATATAAAGCGAGCAAAACAGGAAATTAAAGATTCTATTGAGGCATATTTGGCCAAAGATGAATTTGGAGATTATCGGATTCCGGCGATCCGCCAGAGACCGATCTTTCTGGTGGGACCTCCGGGAATCGGAAAAACACAGATTATGGAACAGATTGCGAAAGAATGCCGTATCGGGCTGGTAGCATACACGATCACACATCATACAAGACAGAGTGCGGTAGGGCTGCCGTTTATTCAGGAAAAAGAGTACGGTGGGAAAACGGTATCTGTAACAGAGTACACGATGAGTGAGATTATCGCATCTGTGTATGACAAGATTGAGAAGACCGGAATTCGGGAAGGAATCTTGTTTCTGGATGAGATCAACTGCGTGTCAGAGACGCTGGCGCCGACGATGCTGCAGTTTCTCCAGGGCAAAACATTTGGAAATCAGAAGGTGCCGGAAGGCTGGATTATCGTAACAGCGGGAAATCCACCGGAGTACAACAAATCCGTGCGTGAATTTGACGTGGTGACACTGGATCGTATCAAACGGATCGATGTGGAGGAAAATTTCGAAGTATGGAAAGAATATGCATATCGTCAGGGAATCCACCCGGCAGTGATCTCTTATCTTGAAATCCGCAGAAAGAATTTTTATCGGATTGAGAATACAGTAGATGGAAAAGTATTTGCGACAGCAAGAGGCTGGGAAGATTTATCCCAACTGATACAGGTGTATGAGATGTTGGAAAAGACAGTGGACAGGGATGTGGTCTATCAGTATATCCAGCACAAGATGATCGCAAAAGATTTTGCAAACTATCTGGCGCTTTATTATAAGTACAAACAGGATTATGCAGTGGAAGATCTGTTAAAAGGAGAATGGAATCCGTCCATAATTCAGAAGATCAAGAATGCGCCGCTGGATGAGCATCTGAGCATCGTAGGACTTTTGAGCGGCCGTCTTGGCGAGGCGTTTGCAGCCTGTTATCGGGCAGATGCAATGGTCACGAAAATTTATGAATACATGCTTTTATATCGGGAGCATCAGAAAGAGTGGTCTTTGGAAACGGTGATCGGACAGATTACGCAGGATCTGGAAGCAGGAAAAAAAGCGGAGCAGCTGACCCGCACAGAAGAGAAAACCATGCAGAAGGCAGAAGCGTTTTTTGAAACTGCCAGAATCCGTGTGAATGAGTCATCCGGTTCCAAAGAAGCGGTTTATGAGGAAGTCAAAGCACAGTTTGAAGCGGAGGCAGAGAGGCTGGAGGAACAGACAGAAGAGGCAGCCGGTATGCTGCAGCATGTGTTTGCGTTTCTGGAAGCTGCATTTGGAGAGAGCCAGGAGATGGTGGCATTTATTACAGAATTAAATGCGAATTACTACAGTGTGTGGTTTATCAAAGAAAACGGATCCGATGCGTACTATCGGTATAATAAAGGGCTTTTATTTGAAGAACGGCAGCAGAAGATCCTCGGGCAGATGGAGGAAGTGGAAACATTGTTAAATGCCGGGATTAAATCGTAAATTGTCATAAAAATCAGATGAAAAATCGTTGACTTTCTGTTCGACAGTCATTATGCTAATTCTTATGGACATATGAAACAACAGAAAATTACTGGTGGGAACAATAACATCAGAAGAATGGAAAGCAGGAGAACACCATGATAAAAGTAATAGCAAGCGATATGGATGGAACTCTTCTTGGTAATGACCATAAAGTAGCGCCTGAGACATTAAAAGCAATCCATGAGGCATGCGATGCGGGAATCCGTTTTATGATCGCCACAGGACGAAACTTTAAAGGCGCAATGGAAGAATTAAAAGAAACAGATATTGTCTGTGATTATATTGTCGGAAGCGGAGCGGAAGTGCGGGATCAAAAGCAGGAGATCGTCAGTACAGCACCGCTTTCGATGGAGTTGTGTGAGGAGATTTACGAAAATCTGAAAGAATTTCCGGTTTCGATCATTTTCAGTTCCGGAGATTATGACTACCGGATCGGAACGAAAAAAGAAATCGAAGAAAGTTTTTTGAAACAGATCCAGCTGTTTCATATGGATACCGGTCAGGATACGGATGAGAGTGCTGTTTTATCTTCCCCTCTCTATCGGAGAATCGTAGAAAATACGAAGATCATCTCCGAATTTCAAGAACTGGAAGAGTCGCAGGTATCAGTCTACAAAGTATTTTTGTATTCCAACGACCTGGAAATGCTGGCAAGGATCAGCAAAAAACTGGAGAAAAATAAAAAACTGGCAGTGGCTTCCTCTTTTAAGACAAACTTAGAGATTACGGCAGTGGAGGCACAGAAAGGACCGGTCTTAAAACAGTACATCGAATCACTGGGGTATACGATGGATGAGGTGATGGTTCTTGGAGACAGCCTGAATGATTATTCCATGCTGTCTATGGATTTTGGAGCAACAGTGGCGATGGAGAATGCAATGCCGGAAGTGAAGACGGTTTCAAAATATATCACAAAGTCCAATGAAGAGTTTGGAGTTGCATATGCAATCTACGGAGTGCTTGCACAGATCAGAAAGGAGAATGCAGGATGGATGTCAGAAGTATGAGAAACGCTGTCCTTGGGGCAAGGGTTGTGAATGCCTTAAAGAGCAGAAATATGGATGCATATTATGTAGAGACAAAGGAAGAGGCAGTCGCAAAAGCTCTGGAGCTGATGCCGAAGGGAAGTACGATCAGCTGGGGCGGAACGATGAGCGTGGCAGAAGCCGGACTGATGGATGCCATTCGAAACGGAGATTACACGTTATATGACAGAGATCAGACAGAGACGTCAAAAGAGAGAGAAGAAATGATGCATAAAGCATTTTTTGCCGATTTCTTTCTGGGCAGCACCAATGCAGTAAGTGAAGACGGCGTTCTTGTGAATATCGACGGTGTGGCGAACCGGGTGGCAGCCTATGCGTATGGTCCAAAGAATGTTCTTCTGATCGTGGGGATGAACAAGGTTGTCAAGACACAGGAGGATGCACTGCACCGGGCAAGAAATGAGGCGGCGCCGATCAATGCGCAGCGGTTTCAGAAAGAGACGCCGTGTGTTTCGGGCGGAACCTGTTTTGACTGCAAGAAACAGGGATGTATCTGTTCTCAGATCTTAATTACAAGATACAGTCAGATTCCGGGAAGAATCAAAGTGATCCTGGTGAATGAGTCTCTGGGATTTTAAAAAATAACAACAATGAAACAGGTAGAAGAGGTTGAAATGAAAGAAAAAAAGCAGCAGAAAAGTAAAAAGAAAAAAGGCTGGGATCCATTATCACTGACAGTGCTTCTGATCGCACTTTGTGTGTTTGTGTTTTCCGCGTATCAGCTGGCAATGATGATGGTTCCGTACTACACTGGCGGTGAGGAGTATGACGAGATCAAAAATCTTGCCATCGTCAGCGACAAGATTGGGGAGGGAGTGGAAGAAGCTCCGAAGTTTCAGGTGGATTTCGACAAATTGATGCAGGAAAATCCGGATACCGTGGCATGGCTGCGCTTTGACCAGCCGTCGATCATCAGCTATCCTGTTGTGAAGAGTGCAGATAATAACGAATATCTGACAAAGACGTTTTCCGCAAATGACAACAAACTGGGAGCAATTTTCATGGATATGCGCAATCAGAATGATTTCAGCGACCGGAATACGTTTATTTACGGACACAATATGAAAGTCGGAGGAGAGATGTTCTCCCAGCTGAATGAATATGCAAGTGAAGATTTTTATAAGGCGCATCCGTATTTCTATATTTACACACCGGACGGAAAGACACGGACTTACGAGGTCTTTTCTGCAAGAGTAGTGAAGGATTTGGCAGAAGTCTATAACCTGAATATTACGACAGATGAAGAGTTTGAAGCATATCTGGCAGAGTGTAAGAGTACGTCCAATTATGTGACGTCTCCGGGAGTGGACAGAAATTCCAAGATCGTCAGTCTTTCTACTTGTACAAATGTCAATGAAGATGAAAGATTTCTTCTGCAGGGAGTTTTGATCAAAGAGGAGTAGGACATGGCAGACAGATTTGATGTGGGAGATGTAATCCGGATGAAGAAGCCTCATCCGTGCGGCAGCTGTGAATGGGAGGTGCTGCGTGTGGGAGCTGATTTCCGGCTGAAATGTCAGGGATGCGGACATCAGATCATGGTGGCGCGCAGGCTGGTAGAAAAGAATACAAAAGAAATTAAGAAAAAGTCTTGAAACGAGCAGATTCTTATGGTAGAATAGGAAACTGTGACGTACTGCTGAATTATCAGCGGACACAATTTTCCTTGTTCCCGGAGGAGCCGGGAGCCAGAGACCATAAGGAGGTGCAGAACATGAACAAGTATGAGTTAGCTGTTGTTGTCAGCGCAAAAATCGAAGACGATGCCAGAGCTGCTGTGATCGAGAAAGTAAAAGAGATGATCACACGTTTCGGTGGTAACGTAACAGACGTTGATGAATGGGGTAAGAGAAGATTCGCTTACGAAATTCAGAAAATGAAAGAAGGATTTTACTACTTCGTACACTTCGAGTCTGACGCGAGTGTTCCAGGTGAGATCGAACAGCGTATCCGCATCATGGACAACGTACTCAGATATTTATGCGTAAGACAGGAAGCATAAGAGAAGAGAGGTATATATGAATAAAGTGGTTTTGGTGGGTCGCTTGACAAGAGACCCGGAAGTTAGATATTCACAGGGTGACAGTGCAACTGCAGTTGCAAGATATACAGTAGCAGTAGACCGCAGATTCAAAAGAGATGGAGAACCGACTGCAGATTTTATTCCGTGTGTTGTGTTCGGACGTTCTGCTGAGTTTGCAGAGAAATATTTCCGTCAGGGTATGAGAATTTCCGTTTCCGGAAGAATCCAGACAGGAAGCTACACAAACAAAGACGGTGTGAGAGTCTACACAACAGAAGTGATTGTAGAGGATCAGGAATTTGCTGAGAGCAGAGCCGAAAGCGAAGCAAACAGAAGTTCATTCCAGTCTTCACCGGCACCTGGCCCGGCACCAAGTATTGATGCAGGGGACGGTTTCATGAACATTCCGGATGGAATCGACGAAGAATTACCGTTTAACTAACTTCAAAAGCCATAGTTATCAAAACAGGAGGTAATGAAGATGGCTTACGAAAAAGGTAGCAGACCAGAAGGCGGCTTCAAAAAGAGAGGCCCTGCACGCAGAAGAAAAAAAGTTTGCGTATTCTGTGGAAAAGAGAATAACGAAATCGATTATAAAGATGTAGCAAAACTGAAAAAGTACGTTTCTGAAAGAGGAAAAATTCTTCCTAGAAGAATTACAGGAAACTGTGCAAAACATCAGAGAGCCCTTACAGTAGCAATCAAGAGAGCAAGACACATTGCTCTGATGCCATACGTACAGGACTAATCGCTTTTATAAACGAACAAAAGACTCCGGCTTGTCAGTGACAGGTTCGGAGTTTTTTTATATAAAAAGAGCAATAAAAAGTGGAACAAATGCAGCTTCTGTGTTAGAATGATGGAATCATGGAGAGAATCTGAACAATGACAGAAAGAGCAGGTAAAGTATGAATCTAAACAAAGAAAATTTAAAAAAGATACGGGGACTGATCGTGTTTACAGTGATTCTTCTGATCGCATTGTGGAATTATTCATTAATTCTGGATGTGCTTGGACAGGGAGTGGGAATTGTATATCCGTTTCTTTTAGGCGGTGCAATTGCATTTGTGATCAATGTTCCGATGAGTTTTTTTGAAGAAAAGCTGTTTCAAAATCAAATGATGAAAAATAAAAAAGTGGCACAGAGGCTGGCGCGTCCGGTCAGTCTGATCATTACGCTGATCGTAGTAGTCAGTGTGATCGGGCTGGTGGTATTCGGAGTGCTTCCGAAGCTGGGGGACACTTTTATATCAATCGGGAAAGGGATACAGTCATTTATGCCGAAAGCGCAGAGCTGGGCAGAAGAGATTTTCCATAACAATAAGGAGATCAAGGAATGGCTGGACAGTCTGACGCTGGATTGGGACAAAATAATAAATGAAGTCGTGAAGTTTTTTACGAGTGGAGCGAGCAGCGTTCTTGGCTCTACGTTTGTAGTGGCAAGAAGGATTGCCAGTGGAATTACAACCTTTGTGATTGCGTTTGTTTTTGCGTGCTACATTTTGTTGCAGAAAGAAAAATTAAATATTCAGATCCGGAAAGTGATGTATGCATACATGAAAGAAGATCTGGTGAAAAAGGTTCTGGATGTTTGTTCTCTGAGTTACCGTACATTTTCGAATTTCCTGACAGGACAGTGTCTGGAGGCCGTGATTCTGGGAACGATGTTTGTGATCTGTATGGGAATCCTGCAGATGCCATATGCGATGCTCATTGGTGTTCTGATCGCGTTTACTGCGCTGATTCCGATTTTCGGGGCATTTATTGGCTGCGTAGTGGGAGCATTTCTGATCCTGACGGTGGCGCCGATGAAGGCTTTGGTTTTTGTGATCATGTTCCTGATTCTTCAACAGATCGAGGGAAATCTGATCTATCCGAGAGTGGTGGGCAGTTCTGTGGGACTTCCGTCTATCTGGGTGCTGGCAGCGGTCAGTATCGGAGCCAGTCTGATGGGAATCGTGGGAATGCTGGTTTTCATTCCGATCGTTTCCGTGCTGTATGCACTTCTCCGTGGGGATGTCTATGAGCATCTGGAAAAAAAGGGAATTGCTGTTGACCGGGAATCCGGTGAGATATATCGGCCGAAGGAACCGGATGTGGATGAAAGCTGACACGGAGACAAAAAAGTGGTATACTAAGACTGAGTTTGTGAAATCACAGCGTATGGGGAGGCTGTGCAAACGAAAGTATGGATAGAGGATAGGAAATCATGAAGAACAAAAACATGCGTTTAAAAGGGCAGCTGAGGATGTACATGCAGTGGCCGCTGATCATGACGATCTTACTGTTGGCAATGAATATCTGGATGTATATGACGGATCAAAAAGCTGGACTTACGATGACGGTATTCGTCATTATTTATGCAGTAATCGTTGGATTGTTATATTTTTACAACCGTTCTCTTATTCTGGCAGATTTGATCCAGTTCTCAACACAGTACAAGGGAATCCAGAACACGCTGTTAAAGGAACTGACCGTTCCCTATGCGATCATTCTGGAGGATGGACATATTTTATGGAAGAACGACCGTTTTTCGGAAATCGTGGATGGAAGAGAAAAGTTTATCCAGAAGATAATCCCGGAATTGAACAAGGGAATTTTTCCGAAGGATGATGAGACCAGAAACGAGCTGGAGATCACATATAAGGAGCGGGATTATCAGGTGGAGCTGCGCAGGATTTCCCTGGAGGGCTTCAGCGAGAGCGAGCGGATGCTGCAGATTCCGAAAGAAAAAGAGTATTTTATCGCACTTTATATGAGAGATGTGACAGAACTGAATTCTTACATCCGTGAAAATGAAGATCAGAGGCTTATTGCCGGGCTGATCTACATTGACAACTATGATGAAGTGATGGAGAGTGTGGAAGAAGTCCGTCAGTCTCTTTTGGTCGCTCTGATCGACAGAAAGATCAATAAGTATATCAATGATGTGGACGGAATTGTAAAAAAACTGGAGAATGATAAATATTTCTTTGTTGTGAAAAAAGAAAGCTACCGTAAGTTTGAAGCAGATAAGTTTTCTCTCCTGGAAGAAGTTAAGCAGGTCAACATCGGAAATGCCCGATCCGCTACTTTGAGCATCGGGTTAGGACTGAATACAGCAACTTATGCGCTGAGTTACAATTATGCCCGTATGGCGATCGATCTTGCACTGGCAAGAGGAGGAGACCAGGCGGTGATCAAGGATTGTAAAGGAATCACGTATTTTGGTGGCAAGAAAGAGCAGACAGCTAAAAATACGAGAGTAAAAGCCCGTGTTAAAGCAGAGGCACTCAGAGAGTTCATTGTGGCAAAGGATCAGGTCATTGTCATGGGACATAAGATTTCAGATCCGGACTCCTTTGGAGCGTGTATGGGAATTTACAGAGCTGCTGTTGCTCTGGAAAAGAAGGCGCATATCGTGATCAACGACGTGAGTACCTCGATCAAACCTCTGTATGATGAGATCGCGCAGAGCAGTGTGTATGGAAAAGATATTTTCCTGACTTCCGGGGAAGCGCTGGATTATATTTCAGACAGCGCTATGGTCGTGGTGGTAGATACGAACAAACCACAGATGACAGAGTGTCCGGAACTTTTAAAGAGATCTAAGACCATTGCGGTGCTGGATCATCATCGGCAGAGCAGTACGGTGATCGACAATGCGGTCCTGTCCTATATTGAGCCGTATTCGTCCTCCACCTGTGAGATGGTGGCAGAAGTCCTACAGTATATTGTGGATGATATCAAGGTGCCGTCCATTGAGGCAGACTGCCTGTATGCAGGAATCATGATCGATACGAGGAATTTTATGAACCGTACCGGTGTCCGTACATTTGAGGCGGCGGCATATTTAAGACGCTGCGGAGCGGACATTACCCGGGTCAGAAAGATGTTCCGGGACGATATGGAGTCTTACCGTGCCAAGGCAGAGGCGATGCGTATGGCAGAGGTCTACAGAGAACAGTATGCCATTGCAGAGTGTCCGAGTGACATTGCAAGTCCGACGGTACTGGCGGCACAGACAGCAAATGAGCTGCTGGATATCAATGGTATCAAGGCATCTTTTGTGCTGACAGTGTATAATGGAAGGATTTTCCTGAGCGCACGTTCTATAGACGAAGTAAACGTGCAGATCATAGCGGAAAAACTGGGCGGAGGCGGTCATATCAATTCAGCCGGCGCACAGTTTGAACATACAAACGTAAAAGAGGCGATCGAGGCGCTAAAGGTAACGATCGACCAGATGATAGAGGAAGGAGATATATAAAATGAAAGTGATTTTATTACAGGATGTAAAAGCTCTTGGAAAAAAAGGAGAGGTTGTCAATGTAAATGACGGATATGCGAGAAACTTTATTCTGCCGAAAAAGCTTGGGGTAGAAGCAAACGGGAAAAATCTCAATGACCTGAAGCTGCAGAAGAACAATGAAGCCAAGGTTGCACAGGAGCACCTGGATGCAGCGAAAAAACTGGCAGAGGAACTCAAAGCAGGAAAAGTCGTACTTACCATGAAAGTCGGTGAAGGCGGAAGAACATTCGGTTCTGTTTCCAGCAAGGAGATTGCAGAGGCAGTCAAAGAGCAGATGCATCTGGATATTGATAAAAAGAAGATTCAGCTGAAAGAGCAGATCAAAACACTGGGAACACATATCGTATCTGTAAAACTGCATCCGGAAGTGACAGCAGAGTTGAATGTTTCCGTGAAAGAAGCATAAGGGGAAATAGAGTTTATGGAAGCAGCGATTAAACGAATATTGCCCCACAGCACAGAAGCGGAGCAGGCGGTTGTGGGCGCCATGCTGATGGATAAAGATGCAATTATGGTCGCAGCTGAGATGCTTACAGGGGAGGATTTCTATCAGAGTGCATACGGAATGCTGTTTGATGCGATGGTAGAATTGTTTCAGGCAGGGAAGCCGGTGGATCTGATCACACTGCAGGAGCATTTGAAAGAGAAAAATGCTCCGCCGGAGATCAGCGGACTGGAGTTTGCAAGAGAACTTCTGGTCAACGCCCAGACCTCGGCAAATATTAAGTATTACGCAGAGATTGTCCGCGAAAAAGCAACTCTTCGGAAGATGATCAAGATCAATGAAGAGATTGCAAACAACTGTTATCTGGAGAATCAACCGCTGGATGTGATCATGGATGCTGCGGAAAAGCGGATTTTTGAACTGGCGCAGCATGGCAACAGCCAGGAATACACGCCAATTAAGCAGGTTGTTTTAAATGCGCTGGAAGTGATAGAAAAAGCGTCTAAGACAAAAGGAACGGTAACCGGAATTCCGACAGGCTTCATTGATCTGGATTACAAACTCTCCGGTCTGCAGCGTTCGGATCTGATCCTGGTGGCGGCGCGTCCGTCTATGGGAAAGACAGCGTTTGTACTGAACATTGCCCAGCATGTGGCGTTCCGTCAGGAGAAGGCCGTTGCCATCTTCAGTCTTGAGATGTCCAAAGAACAGCTTGTAAATCGTCTGTTCTCTTTGGAGGCTCATGTGGATGCGCAGATACTGAGAACCGGAAACCTGAAAGATTCGGATTGGGAAAAACTGATCGAAGGTGCCGGTACGATCGGAAAATCAAAACTGATCATTGACGATACTTCGGGTATTTCTATTACAGAGATGCGTTCCAAGTGCCGTAAGTACAAGTTAGAGCACGGTCTGGATCTGATCATCATCGACTACCTGCAGTTGATGAGCGGAAGTGGTGGAAGAAGCAATGAAAGCCGTCAGCAGGAGATTTCCGAGATCTCCCGTTCTCTAAAAGGACTGGCAAGAGAATTGAATGTTCCGGTGATCGCATTGTCTCAGTTGAGCCGTGCGGTAGAACAGAGAACGGACAAACGCCCGATGCTTTCCGACCTTCGTGAGTCCGGAGCCATCGAGCAGGATGCCGATGTCTGTATGTTTATCTATCGTGAGGATTATTATATTCCTGATACAGAAGACAAAAATATTGCGGAAATCATCATTGCAAAACAGAGAAACGGTCCGGTTGGAACCGTCAGACTGGCATGGATGCCGCAGTACACCCGTTTTGGAAATGAACTTCGTCAGGATCAGCAGTGATTGAACATATTTTTTAATCTGCCGAGCGGATGTTCGCGGGCCGCCTCTTTGCGGTTCGCCTGCTGCTGGCGGATCAGCGTGTCCAGTTTGCGGAAATGTTCTTCTTCCTGCCGTTCTTTTGCCTGGAAGAGGAAGTCCATTTCTCGTATGACATCAGTAGTGACAGACTTACTGATGTCTTTTTTTAATTCTTCATTGTTGGACACGACGACCTCTGTCAATACATCTCCGATTAGAGAACGGACCTGTTCCAGTTGAGTGACCGGCACGACTTCTGCTTCGGAGATGGCTGCTGGAGTTGACACAGCCGCCGGAGCGGAAACCGCAGCAGGAGCTGAAACAGTCGAGGCGGCCGTTTCTTTTTTCAGAGCTGCTTTTTTTAATGCCTCTGTCTTTTGAAGCTTCAGTTTGGTTGATTTTAATTCCGGAATGAGAGGCTTTAAGTCCTTTAAAAGCATTCCGGTATCTTTTAGTTTTTTAATACAGCAAAAGAGTTGTATATCATCTTCGGTATAATATCGATGTCCCATTTCTGTGCGTCCGATGACAAGCTCAAGCTCTTCCTCCCAGTAACGCAGAACGTGAGATTCTACATGAACCTGTTTTGCCGCTTCAGAAATCATAAATCTGACCTCGCCCATTAAAATATACCTCCTATGATCTGTTTTCGGTATTATTATAGCATGAGGGGGTGTAAAACGCCTTAGAAACCGTTCGTCAAATTGTGTCAGGAAGTGACTTGAGATTACTGGGAACAGCAGCGATTTTAAGGATATGAAAAAGAGCATCCTGAATCTGAGATTCAAAATGCTCTTTTCATGCTTGTGATCACTCGCAAATATTAAAAATTACTCTGCTGAAATAGCACCTGTAGGACAGGCAGCTTCACATGCTCCGCAGTCAACGCAAGCATCAGCATCGATTTCGTATTTGCCATCGCCTTCGGAGATAGCTCCTACTGGACATTCGCCTTCGCAAGAACCACAGCTTACACATTCATCACTAATTACGTGTGCCATAATATGTATCCTCCTTCTTTGGAATTACGATAAAGGATTACCGTTACCAACATTCTAATACAAATGAGGAAAATATACAAGCATTATCATTGTGAATTTATGGTTAAAATCAAATGCAATTTAAAGAGTAAAAATATAAAATTTTTCGAAAATTAAGAAAATATTTCTTTTTTTTTCACAGAAATCGTGTATAGTATACCTTATCGGACGAAGTCCGCCCGCCGAAAGCATGTATTACGGGATGCATAAGGGGGATAAGCTATTGTGAAAAGACAGTTTATACTGGAGGTTTTGATATGACAAGAAAATTAAGAGCAGTGATACCGGCGATCTTGTGTGTTGCCCTGGCAGCCAGTGCCTGCAGCAAAAAGGAGGAGACTCCGACTTTTACAGGAGATAAGACTGAGGAGCCTTCGTATCAGGCTAATCTGGATTTTGTGACACCGGCAGCTTACAGCAATATACAGGGGCTTAATCTGGAGCCGGGTACTTATATATCGATCATCGGAAAGGATGAGAACTCGTCTTATTGGAAAGAAGTAAAAAAAGGTGTGGAACAGGCGGTAAAGGATCTGAATAAGACTCTTGGATATAGTGGGGAAGATAAGATCAAGGCAACCTTTAATGCACCGGACGGAGAGGATATTGATGAACAGGTCAATATTCTGGATGAAGAACTGGCGCGGTATCCGGATGCGTTAGGAATCGCAAGTATTGATGAGGATGCATGTAAGGTACAGTTTGATGCGGCAGCAGAGAATGGGATTCCGGTCATTGCTCTGGACTCCGGAAATACGTATCAGGGAATCCAGTGTACTGTAAAGACGAACAATACAGAGGCTGCAAAAACAGTCGCATATCAGCTGTGCAATGGAATTGAGGATGCGGGAGAGGTTCTGCTTCTGGCGTCTGACAGTAATTCGGAAGCGGCAAAAGAGCGTTTGGCAGGATTTCAGGAAGAAATCAAGAGCGGACATCCGAATGTGCAGATTGTAGATACGATTTACTGTGACCAGATGGATGATCTGAAAAAAGAGATTGCAGAGCAAAAGAATGCTGCAAAGAAGGCAGAGGAACCAGAGATCACAGCAGATGATCTCAGCGATGAAGATGTGATCCTGTATTATATGGAACAGCATCCAAATCTCAAAGGAATGTTCGGAACGAATGTTACGGCAGTGCAGCTTGGATTGTCAGCCTTGAAAGAGGCAGAAAAGACAGATGAAATTGTTCTTACAGGATTTGATGCCGGAGAAGCTCAGATCGAGGCATTGAAAAATGGGGAGATTGAAGGGCTTGCAGTGCAGAATCCATTTGGAATTGGTTATGCTTCTGTAGTGGCAGCAGCAAGGAGTATCCTTCAGACAGGAAACGAAGCTCTTGTGGATACAGGATATGTGTGGGTGACAAACGAGAATATGGAAGATGCGTCCATTAAAAATATGCTCTATAAATAGAAGAGATTCTTCCTATGTTGTTGGAGAAGAAGATCACAAGGTTTTCTCTGACGGATTACGATACGATTGACGGAATCCAAAAAGCAAGGATGCTTAGCAGAGATCGGATCACATTTATTTCCGGGATTGAATTTACATGCCAGGAGAAGACTCTGGATGCGGTTTCTCTGCCATTTTCCATTCATCTGCTCGGCTATGGCTTTGATGAGAATGATCCGGATCTGATCAAAGCACTGGAGGCGCGAAAACAGAGGGTTCTGGAAGTGTTTGAGTCTTTGTTGAATGCCGCTAATATTTCAATAGAGCAGGCAATCCGATTGATTCATAAAGCCGGGGGACGTGCTGTGTGGGCACATCCCCTCTTTGTTTATCGCAATTTTGAAAAACGAAAACTGGAAAAAGAAGAAATTCAGGTGATTCTGCAATATTTAAAAACGTGCGGTCTGGACGGAATAGAAGCAAATTATTCAGCATTTGATTCTTCTGAAAAAGAATGGATATATAGGGTGGCGCAGGATGCAAAGTTATTTTGTACATCCGGCAGCGATTTCCATGGATCCAAGGGAAGGGACTTCATGGGAATGAAAGTATTGCATGAAGATTGGATCGGGTAAAAAGACATATTAAAAAAAGTTGATATGTATATTGACAAAAGATGCATTCAGAGGTATGATACACATATCAAAAATATTTGATGTAAGGTGAAGGGTATGGATGATTATTCAAAAGATGTAAAGATTTTCAAAGCACTTTGTGATGAAAAACGACTGGCGATTTTAAACCATTTGAAAAGCGGTGAAAAGTGCGCCTGTGTTTTAATTGAGTATATGAATATCGGACAGTCCGCTTTATCCTATCACATGAAAATACTTTGCGAGTCAGGGCTGGTAGTCAGCAGGCAAGAAGGAAAATGGACACATTACAGTCTCAGTAAAAGTGGAAGTGAGTATGCTTCCAGACGTCTGTTGGAACTGACAACACCAGAAAGTGAAAAGCAGTCAAAATGCTGTTGATAGAGGTCATCTTCGGATGGCTTTTATAAAACCTCAATACATCAAAAAAAGTTGATATATCAAAGAAGAGGAGTGATCTTTTGGAATTTTTAAATACAATCTGGATATTTTTTCAGGATCAGATACTGGGGATGAAGTGGCTGAATCTGTTGATCGGCGATGTATTATCTGTGGCAGGTGTGGATATCGGCGGCCGCCTGGGCGGAAGTATTCAATTTTTTCTGTATGACGTGGTCAAAATTACAATTTTGTTATGCTTGTTGATTTTTATGATTTCATATATCCAGAGTTATTTTCTACCGGAAAGAAGTAAGAAGATTTTAGGAAAATTTGACGGAATAGGAGCAAATGTGATATCCGCTTTACTGGGAACAGTTACTCCTTTTTGTTCCTGTTCTTCCATTCCGTTGTTTATCGGATTTACAAGTGCCGGATTGCCATTGGGAGTTACCTTTTCGTTCTTGATCTCTTCTCCTATGGTTGATCTGGGAAGTCTTGTATTGCTGATGAGTATTTTTGGAGCGAAAGTTGCAGCGGCTTATGTTATTCTCGGGCTGATCATTGCGGTTATCGGCGGGACATTGATTGAAAAACTGCATATGGAAAAATATGTAGAGGATTTTGTAAAAAATGCAAGAAGTGTTGATATCAGTTCACCGACATTAACCAAAAAAGACAGGGTACAATATGCCAAAAAGCAGGTGATAGGAACTTTAAAAAAAGTATTTTCATACATTCTGATTGGGGTAGGAATAGGAGCAGTGATCCATAACTGGATTCCGGAAAGTTGGATCGAGAGTGTTTTGGGAAGTCGGAATCCTTTTGGTGTGATTTTGGCAACGCTGGTTGGAATCCCGATGTATGCGGATATATTCGGTACAATCCCTGTTGCAGAAGCTTTGTTATCAAAAGGTGCAGAGCTGGGAACAATTTTATCATTTATGATGGCAGTAACAACATTAAGTCTGCCGTCTTTGATCATGCTGAAAAAAGCTGTAAAACCAAAATTACTGGTATTATTTATTGGGATATGCACGGCAGGGATTATCATTGTCGGTTATACTTTTAATATCTTCAGCGCAGTATTTATTTAAAGGAGAACGTGAATTATGGAATTATTTGAAAAAAAGGAAGAATGAATTAAAAAGAATATTGGAAGAGAAGGAGGCGTAACAGATATGGATAAAATGAAAGTGGCTTTTATATGTGTTCACAACCCATGTCGCAGTCAGATTGCGGAAGCGCTTGGTAAATATCTTGCAAGTGATGTCTTTGAAAGTTATTCTGCCGGAACAGAAACGAAACCGCAGATCAATCAGGATGCAGTTCGCTTAATGAAGGAAATATACCAGATTGATATGGAAGAAACACAGTACTCAAAGCTGTTGTTAGATATCCCTCCTGTAGATATTGTGATCACAATGGGATGCAATGTGAACTGCCCGACTGTTTCATGCAGGCACAGGGAGGATTGGGGATTAGAGGATCCTACTGGAAAAAGCGATGAAGAATTCCAGAAGACAATAAAACTCATTGATTCAAAAATTCTGGATTTAGCGAATAGAATTAAGGTTGATTTTATCACGCAAAGTGTCGTCTGAATCCATTGTTTCGTCTGTCTGCTGTAATACAGCAGCATCTGCGTTACTCGGTGTAGGAGGCGGATTTGCATTCTGCTATATTTTAAGCTTCATTCGAAAATAAAAGAGGCACTCCCGATCCATTTGCTGGATGGGGTACCTCTGCTTGCGGGAAGTGTTGATATCAAGGACTATTTTGCGGCGATTGCAGTCACACTGCTTGTTGGTATCGTGAATCTTGCAGCAGCTGTTTTCATATTTAACAAAAGAGACCTGTAAGGATTTAAACCTTCGTCAGAGAGAAGATGAACTCTGTGCCAACGCCCTCTGTGCTGATGACATTGATATGTTCATCGTGAGCCTGAATGGCCTCTTTGACGATGGCAAGTCCGAGGCCGGTTCCTTTTTTATCCTTTCCGCGGGACAGGTCGGACTTGTAAAAGCGTTCCCAGATTTTATTCAGTTCTTTTTTTGGAATTCCCATTCCGGTATCCTTGACAGAAACAAAAACCTTCTCATTCTTTTCGGTGACCTCAATCGTGATCGAAGAGTCGTTTCCGCTGAATTTGATCGCATTATCAATGAGATTGTAAAGAACCTGCTGAATCTTCCGTCGGTCTGCATACACGAGAATATTGCCTGCCAGAAGCAGAAGCTCAATGGAAATCCGTTTGCTTGTGCAGGTGCCTTCGAAAGAGGCGGCAGTGTTCTTGATCATCTGCTGGATATCAAACTCTGTCTTGTCCAGGATCATTTCATTCCGGTCAAACTCGTTGAGTGTCAAAAGATCCTGTGTCAGATCTGTCAGACGTTCCGTCTCAAAGAGAATGATATTCAAATATTTCTGATGCAACTGGGGCGGAATCGTGCCGTCAGTCATCGCCTGCACATAGCCTTTGATCGAGGTGAGCGGAGAACGGAAGTCGTGAGAGACATTCGCTACAATCTTTTTCTGGTATTCCTCCATATCCTTCAGCTGTGAGGACATGTAATTCAGAGAAGCAGAAAGATATCCCATCTCGTCGTGCGTTGTTACAGGAATCTCATAGGTCAGATTTCCGGATGCATACTGAGTTGCCGCTTCTGTAATCTGTCTCAGTGGACGGAATACAAAAAATTCAAACCCAATCAGAAAGAGAAAGGACAGCAGATAGATCACGGCCATCGTAATGTATACCGGCAGGATCAGAGAATGGCATGTCTGCTTCAGGCTTTCGATCGGACGATGGATCAAAAGATAGCCCTGCACGGAAAAATCCTGGGTGACAGGTGCCATGACAGTGATTACATCTTCCTCAAAGTATCCATGATAATTTCCGGAGATAAACTGATTGTTTCCAATCTCGGCAGGGTCGAATTCCAGGATCTGTTCCGGGGCTTCGATTCCATCCAGAGGGGCAGAAGTAATCAGTGTGCCGTCTGTTTTGACAAACCAGACGGACGCGTTCAGATACAGCTGCATGGCCTGCAGCTGAGAATGAACAGACCAGGCTGAAAGATCATTTGAAAAGTATGAGGGCAGGTAGGAGGTCGCAGTCTGATTTGCAATCCGGTACATATTTTGTGAGGAATCCTGTTCCAGTTTATTGAGCAGAAGCTGATTCGACAAGAGGGATACCGTGAAAATACTGAGAAATCCAAAGATAATATACAGCATGATAAATTTTAAACGCAGTGTACTTTTCATAGTATCCATCCTTTTTTGTTTATTTTACTTCGAATTTGTAACCGATTCCCCATACGGTGCTCAGTCCCCAGCCCGGATGATCTTTGATCTTTTCGCGGAGACGTTTGATATGAACATCTACTGTGCGGGTGTCGCCGATGTATTCATAGCCCCAGATCTGATCCAAAAGCTGTTCTCTTGTAAATACCTGATTTGGAGAAGCAGCCAGAAAGTATAAAAGCTCCAGTTCTTTTGGAGGCATGTCAACGTTCTGGCCGTCGCACAGTACGGAATAGTTTGTAAGATTGATGGTAAGTCCGTCGTACTCGACACATTTTACCTTTTCTGCGGCAGGTGCTTCCGGCTTGACCGGCTGATAACGGCGCAGGACAGCACGCACTCGTGCTACCATCTCTTTGGAGTCAAACGGCTTCATGATATAGTCATCTGCCCCCAGCTCCAGTCCCAGTACTTTGTCAAATACTTCTCCTTTTGCAGAGAGCATGATGATCGGTACCTGTGATTTGGCGCGCAGTTCCCGGCAGACTTGATAGCCGTCGATTCCCGGAAGCATCAGATCCAGAAGAACAAGGTTTGGCTGATATGTCTCAAAGGCAGACAGCGCATCCTCCCCGTTTGACACAATTTTCGTATCAAAGCACTCTTTCATCAGATAGAGCGAGATCAGTTCTGCGATATTCTCATCATCGTCCACAATTAAAATTTTCTGTTTTGCAATCATAAATACTCCTCTCTTATAACCCCGTTTATTTTAACTCCACGATCGTGACGCCGGCGTCTCCTTCTCCGAATTCCCCGAGACGGTAGGACTTAACATGCTTCTGACGGCGCAGGAATTCGTGAATTCCTTTTCGGAGTGCTCCCGTTCCTTTTCCGTGTACTACCCGCACTGTGCTTAAATGGGACAGCAGAGCATCATCCAGATATTTGTCCAGCTCAGAAACTGCTTCGTCTACAGTCTTTCCAAGCAGATTGATTTCAGGGCTCACGGACAGAGATTTGCTCATTTTCAGCTTGCCTTTTGACGTACGTTTGAATGATTTTGGTGCATAAGGATTCGCCTCTTCGATAATCTCCAGATCTGAAATGTGAACCTGAGATCTTAAAATTCCCATCTGCACTGTCACATTGCCGCGGGAATCCGGAAGGGAACTGATGGTTCCGGTCAGATTCATGCTCAGTACTTTTACAGATTCTCCGAGTTTGAAATCAGTTGGTTTGTATTCCTTTTTCGGTTTCTGTACTTTCAAAGATGAAGATGCGGTATTTTCCTTCATCTTCTTGCGCAGACGTTCTCTTTCTTTTTCCATTTCGGCGGCTGAAATATTTTCTTTTCCGAATTTGCGGAAATTTTTAATCGTCTCATCAGCCACATCTTTGGCATCGCGCAGGATTGTATTTGCCTTTTCGCGGGCTTCGGCAAGAATCCGCTCTCTTTGTTCCTCGATGCGTTCTTGTTTTTGCTGCGCTTGACTTTTCAGTGCTTCGATTTCTTTTTTATATGCTGCAATCTCTTCCTGTTCTTTTTCGATCGTGCGTTTGCTTGTCTCCAGATCTGAGATCAGATCCTCAAATGAGACATCCTGTTCGGAAAGTCTGGTTTTGGCATCTTCGATGATATAATCCGGAAGGCCGAGCTTACCGGAAATCGCAAATGCATTACTCTTTCCCGGGATTCCGATCAGGAGGCGGTAGGTCGGGCGCAGACTTTCTACGTCAAACTCACAGCAGGCATTCTCAACTCCGGGAGTGGAAAGTGCGTAGACCTTTAATTCACTGTAATGAGTGGTAGCCATGGTGCGGATTCCACGTCCGTGCAGGTAGGAGAGAATGGCGATGGCCAGTGCGGCTCCTTCGGTAGGATCCGTTCCGGCTCCAAGCTCATCAAACAGAACCAGAGAATTCTCATCTACATCATGCAGGAAAGAGACAATATTTGTCATATGAGAAGAGAAGGTACTCAAGCTCTGCTCAATGCTCTGCTCATCTCCGATATCTGCATAGACCTGTTTAAACACTGCCAGTTCAGAACGGTCTCTGGCAGGAATGTGAAGGCCGGACTGTCCCATCAGGGTAAAAAGTCCTACGGTTTTTAAAGATACCGTCTTTCCGCCGGTATTTGGTCCTGTAATGATCAGAAGAGAAAAATCGTCTCCCAGAGAAACCGTGATCGGAACTACTTTTTTTGGATCCAGAAGAGGATGTCTTCCCTCACGGATGTGAATGCGTCCATCTGTGTTGAGGATCGGGCGGCTGGCATTCATAGAAAGTGCCAGTGCACCGCGGGCAAAGATAAAATCAAGATCCGTCAGAATACGGTAATCCGTGCGGATCTCTTCAATATACTGCGCGGTCTCTTCGCTGAGACGGGCGAGAATGACCTGAATTTCTTCCTGTTCTTTCGCATACAGTTCTTTGAGGTCGTTGTTCAGTTTTACGACTGCCATCGGCTCGATAAACAGTGTAGAACCGGTGGAGGACTGATCGTGGATCATCCCGTTGACCTGACTGCGGTACTCGGCTTTGACCGGAACACAATAGCGGTCCCCGCGCATGGTGATGATCGGATCCTGCAGATAGGTGCGCAGAGAACCGTTCACCAGATTTGTCAGAGTTGCATGAACTTTATCGTTGATGTGTCCGATGCTACGGCGGATATTCTTTAATGTGCTGCTGGCATCATCGCTGATCTCGTCCTCTCCCTGAATACAGCGCTCGATCTCGGCAGTCAGAGGAAACAGAGGTTCCAGCTGTTCAAAATAGACATCCAGGCAGTCACAAAGCTCTTCCTGTGTGTCGTGACGTCCGTAAGCCTTTACTTTTCCGGCATTTTGTAAAACTTTGCAGATGCGAAGAAGCTCTCCGCATCCAAGTGCACCGCCGATCTCCAGACGTTTTAAAGACTCTCCGATGGGGAATGCATTGCCAAAAGAGATGCGTCCCTTTTTGACGATCCGTGTAAATGCCGCTTCGGTCTGCTCCTGTGCAGTGTTGATCTTTTCCGGATCGGTCATCGGTTTCAGCTTGCGGCAAAGCTGTTTTCCGCGCATGGAAGAAGCCTGTTCCTCCAAAAGCGCAGTGATTTTATAATATTCTAATTTTGTCAATGTTTTTTGATTCATATTCTTTCACCTTTTATAATTCGAACTCACAGCTATATTTTACCTTATTTGTGGGGGAATGAAAAGGATAAATATTGAACAATCCGGGGGAATCGGTTATACTATACAGCAGAGGAGATTAGCAATTATGCCGTGGAATGAAGACCCAAAAGAAAAGTCCCCCAAAGACTTGAATGAAGAGCAAAAAGAGGATAGTTTTTCTTTTCTGCAGGAGACGATCAAGCCGGAACCGATCACCGGAAAACAGGTGAGAAAACAGCTTCTGAAACTGGCTGTTTACGGAATCGTGGTAGGTGCGTTTGCCTGTCTGGGTTTCTATGCCCTGAATCCGTGGGTACAGAACTTATTTCCGGGATCTCCGAAAACTGTGACCATTCCGGAAGACAGTGAAGAGACGCATCCGGAAGAAGACGAGGCGCAGGAGCAGGATTCGCAGGAGAAAAATCTGAGAGCAGAAGATTATGAAGCCATGATGCAGAGTGTTTACCAGATTGCAGCAGAGGCCGCAAAAAGTGTGGTCACGGTCAGGGGTGAGCAGGATGCGGCGAATCTTACAAAGGATGTAAATGATGAAGATATGGGATGTACAGGGCTGATCGCAGCAGACAATGGACAGGAGCTTTTGATCCTCAGCAACAATTCTGTCTGCGGGGAATCCACTGTCTGGAATGTGCAGTTTTCAGATGGCAGCACCTGTGAAGCATCGCTGAAAAAGCAGGATAAAAACAGTCATCTGGCGGTGTTTGGTGTCAGAAGAAACCTGATTTCTGAAAGCACGTGGGATGAGATAAAAACAGCGGCTCTCGGAAATTCAAATATAGTGGCAGAGGGAGATCCGGTGATCGCCCTTGGAGATACATTTGGATATTCAGATGGAACAGGATATGGTATGATCAGTTCTAATGCACACGAAAAAGCAATTCCGGATCATACATTCAGCGTTCTGGCGACAGATATTCCGTCAGCGGATTTTAGTTCCGGTGTTCTGTGTAATCTGGACGGGGAGATCATCGGGCTCATTGATTCCGAGATCTGGACAGAGAATCAGGATCATACTGCCAATGCATATGGGATTTCTGATTTAAAACCGATCATGGAACTGCTTTTAAACAGTCAGTCGGTTCCCTATGCAGGGATTTACGGAGTGACGGTCAGCAGTGATATTTCGGAATCAAAGCAGGTGCCGTCCGGAATGTATGTGACCCAGATACAGGCGAACTCTCCGGCAATGGCAGCGGGAATCCAGAGCGGTGATGTAATCCAGTTTGTGGACGGCGAGGAGATTGCCTCTATGGCTCAGTATGAAAAGGTACTCCAGAAGTGTAAAGCGGGAGATACGATCCGGATTCAGGGAAAACGTCTCGGTGCAGGAGGATACGTGGAGATTTCGTTTCAGCTGGTACTTGACAGCCGTGAGTAAAGAATAGCAAAAATAGAGAGGAAACAAAATTATTATGAGATATATCAAGGATTTACATGAAGGCGAGACAATCAGGAATGTATACCTGTGTAAAGGAAAACGTTCCGCGGAGACAAGAAACGGAAAGCCTTATGACAATCTGATTTTACAGGATAAGACGGGAACACTGGATGGAAAAGTATGGGATCCGAATTCTCAGGGGATCGCAGAGTATGATGAGAAGGATTTCATCGAAGTATTTGGTGATGTGACAAGTTATAACGGAAGTCTGCAGATGAACATCCGTCAGATCAGAAAAGCAGAAGAGGGTGAATACAATCCGGCGGATTATATGCCGACTTCTGAGAAGAGTGTGGACAGTATGTATGAAGAACTGCTTGGATTTATCCGTGGAATTTCCAACACGTGGCTGCGTCAGCTGCTGGAATATTACTTTGTGAAAGATGAGGAGTTTATCCGCGTGTTTAAAGGACATTCTGCGGCAAAAACAGTTCATCACGGATTTGCAGGAGGACTTCTGGAGCATACGTTAAGTGTTGTGAAGATGTGTCGGTATTTTGCGGACACCTATGAAATCTTGAACAGAGATCTTCTTTATACGGCGGCAATGTGCCACGATATTGGAAAGACAAAAGAGCTTTCTGCATTTCCGGATAATGATTATACGGATGACGGACAGCTTCTGGGGCACATCATCATTGGTGTTGAGATGATGAATGATGCGATAAGAGAGATTCCGGGATTTCCGGAAAAACTGGGAAGTGAATTGAAGCATTGTATTATTTCCCATCATGGGGAGCTGGAGTATGGTTCTCCGAAAAAGCCGGCCCTCGCAGAGGCGATGGCATTGAATCTGGCAGATAATGCAGATGCCAAGATGCAGACTCTGACGGAGATCTTTAAAAATAAACCGGGAAATGACTGGCTGGGTTACAACCGGATGTTTGAGACCAACCTGAGAAGAAGTTCCATTTAGAGACAGAGAAACAAAAGAGGGTGACCAAAAGAAATTTTGTGCGCCCTCTTTTTTCAGATAAAGGAGAAAAACAGATGCAGAAGAATGATGTAGTAAAGGTGACGATTGAAGATATCGGAGTGAACGGGGAAGGAATCGGAAAAATTGACGGCTATACGCTGTTTATCAAGGATGCGGTCATCGGTGATGTGGTGGAAGCAAAAATTATGAAAGCCAAGAAAAATTATGGATATGCGAGAATGATACAGATTATCGAACCGTCCAAAGACAGAGTGGAGCCGAAGTGTAAATTCGCAAGACAGTGCGGAGGATGTCAGATTCAGCAGATTTCCTATGAGAAGCAGCTGGAGTTTAAAAACAGAAAAGTGTTGGGAAATCTGGAGAGGATCGGCGGCTTTTCGCCAGAACTGCTGGAAAAAATTGCAGATCCGATCGTGGGAATGGAAATCCCATTTCACTACAGAAATAAGGCGCAGTTCCCGTTTGGAAAAGATAAAAATGGAGTGACAGTGACAGGGTTTTATGCAGGCCGTACTCACGATATTATTGCAAATACAGACTGTGCACTGGGAGTAGAGCAGAATCAGGAGATTCTGGAAACCATCCTGTCATTTATGGAGCAATATCAGATGGAGCCATATGATGAAAAAACAGGGAAAGGCTTACTTCGTCATGTCCTGATCCGGTATGGCTTTACAACCAAAGAGATTATGGTCTGTCTTGTCATCAACGCAAAAAAAATCCCTCATTGTGAAAAACTGGTTGAATTACTGCAGAAAATCGAAGGAATGACCAGTATCACAATCAGTGTGAATCAGAAAAACACCAATGTGATCATGGGAGATTCTTATGAAGTGCTGTGGGGACAGGCATTTATTACAGATTATATCGGTGAAATCAAATATCAGATCTCTCCGCTGTCCTTTTTCCAGGTCAATCCGGTGCAGACAGAGAAGTTGTACGGACTTGCACTGGAGTATGCAGACTTAAAAGGAGATGAGACGGTCTGGGATCTCTACTGTGGAATCGGAACGATATCCCTGTTTCTGGCGCAGAATGCGAAACAAGTCTACGGTGTGGAGATCATTCCTCAGGCCATCGAGGACGCCAGAAAAAATGCGCAGATCAACGGAATCGAGAATGCAAAGTTTTATGTTGGAAAAGCAGAAGAGGTTCTGCCGGGATATTATGCAGATTATGCTAAGGCACATCCGGGAGAACAGGCCCACGCTGACGTGATCGTGGTGGATCCGCCGCGGAAAGGCTGCGAGGAATCTCTGCTTGAGACTATGGTGCAGATGCAGCCGGAGCGGATTGTGTACGTGAGCTGTGATTCTGCCACACTGGCACGGGATCTGAAGTATCTGTGTGGGAATGGGTATGAACTTGTGAAAGTAAGGGCGGTTGATCAGTTTTCGCAGACGGTGCATATAGAGACTGTCTGCCTCTTGAGCAACCGAAAAAGAAAGCCTGACACTTACGTTAAACTTAGTTTGGATGCGGAAGATTACTACAGATTCAGAGATGCAGAGGAGAAAGCAAACAATTAGGAGAAGGTAGTAATATTGCATCACTTAGCAATATCCGGTATTGAAAGGAGTAGCTAGCAGATGTATAAAGGAGAAGTTAGTAAATCAATAATACGAGTTATGTTTATAGTAATATGGGCATGGCTCATGCATCATTTTTACATAGTGGAAGGACAGGTTGATATCTTTCGGATGTGGATGTTAATTGGCTTTCCATTCGGAATATATAGGATACGTCTGTGGTTGATACCGAGGAATTTTGATCTTGGCGGAACTGGTGGGGTATGGGCTATGAATATCATTGCAGGATGTATCCTTGGAGGTTTTGTTGTAATCGGATATATTTTAAAATTGGCTTATGATGTAATTCTTTTATCGAAAAAAAGATTTAACAATTAAAATGGTCTGTATGGAAAATTATGTTCAAGTAAATAAATTTATTATTCATCAGATTCTTATAAGTTAAGGAGAGAAAAAGTTACATATAATGACGGAAAAATTACAAGTTTATTTTAAACAGGGATTTTTAGTTTATCATATAACAATTAATAGAAAGAAATTGTAAAAATATGGTAAATCTCCATTTAATTTTAAAGAGGCAAATGAAGCAGGAAATATGAAGCTAGTATCAGAAAGCCCAACATAGAGAGGGGAATACCTCTCTATGTTGGGCTTTTAATATGCAATATATTTTAAACGATATTAGAATATAAACTATGATAATAATAAAGAATAGCGCAAATAAGACAAAAGAGAGGTCTTTTGAGAAATCAGAAGTACCTTGAAAACTATATAGAGTAGTTAAATTGACGAATATAGAAAATACACAGAAAAATGAGAAAAGGTATTGATGAAAGACACGGGAATCTATATACTTCAAGCAGAACATGCGTTCTGTTTCCTTAGAATAAGACAGTAGCATAGAAGAGGACTATGCGACGGAACTTGCTGTCTACGGTCTTTCAGTCATCCACTTTCCCTGTGATTGAAAGAAAGACTTTGAAATATGGGAGAGTGAGAAGATGATACCGCATATTGAATATCATTGTGATACAGAAGGGTGTAATGCCCACTTGTTTGATATTGTTAGCGAGCAGGGTGTGATCGAAGTGAAATGTTCGAAGTGCAAGCAGACGATACAGGTAGACGTGGAAGAATTATATGAAACCATTCGTCTATATCAAAAATTTAAAGAGAATAGAAGAACAAAAAAAGAGTTGCGTAAATTACCCTACACAGGTTAGTGGGAGCAGGAGATTTCCACAGCACTGAAGCCGGGAGAAGCGAAACCGTCAAGTTGATTTAGCATGGCAGATTCGTTTCTCTCGGTTTTTTGTTTTTTGCAAAAAAAAAATTCCAAACTGCTTGTTTTTTACTTCTTTTTAGATTGGGTTATTGAGAGGAAATAGTTGAAACGAGAGGATGTACAAGCTATGACAAAGCTGGAGGATTATTCCTATTTATAACGAAAATCGGAAGAGAAAAAAGAACTTTCTGACCGAAAATGTCCAATATTGAAAAAATGACGGTAATTATTATATGAAAGGTTTTATCAAAAGGAGTCACAGACTCCCGTTAAAAAAAACGGGTGTGTCTGTGACTGTTTCTGTTGCTTTTTTGAAAGAAGTGACCGATAAACGGCAGACCACCCACGCCATAAGGCAGAAAGGTGGTCTGTATGCTTACATTAAGAGAACTGCGGAATATGGTAGAGGTGGCAGAGGTAGAAGGACGAGTACCTTCTGTAAAAGCACTTCTGGAGTCAGATATACCGATTGCTGTGAAAGAGACGTTGGGAGAGCAGGCAGAGATTTCGGTGTATCAGAACGGATTAGTGCTTTACCGAGTGGGAAACAGAGCAACGGTGTTTCCGCTTCATACTTGCACGGAATACATATACGAATCTGGTGAAGAAATATTTGCCAATATTAACGAACGTTTTTTTGATAACGAGAACTGGTACATACGCCTGATTTTAGAGGGAGAAGATCGACTGGCGAAAAATCAGGAAGTCCGTAATGGAAAGAAAACCATATCGTATAGTGCGGTAGCAGAGGACTGGGACGTACTGGGAGAAGAGGACACTACGCTGGCAGGCATGATTCTGTGTGAAACAATGGAAGAAGCCTTGTTGCCGCTGACAGAAAATCAGCGGTATGTACTAAAACGGCATTATCTGGATGGGATAACACAGAGGATCATTGCAAAGGAACTGGGTGTTTCCAATCAGGCAGTTTCCGATATGATACGAAAAGCAATCCGCAAGGTACAGAAGGTGTATGGTGAGGGCAATCAGAGTGAAAAGACAGCAAAAGATGAGGGTAGGACTGATTGATTGTGACAGTCATAATTTTTTTAACTTTTCGCTGATGAAAATTTCTTTCTATCATAAACAGATGGAAAATACAGTGGAGTTTACTGATATGGGAACATACTATGATGTGCTGTATGTAAGCAAAATATTTACGGAGTCGAAAGAGCCGGAGATGTCGTCGGACTATGGTCGGATGCTTTTGAACGGCATTGGGTATGAGCTGGACAACTGACTGCCGGAGGAAATTGAAGAGTGCTATACAGATTATGGTTTTTATCCAGAATTGACAAAAGATGCTGTCTGTGTTTTTTACTTGTGGGTGTTCGGGGAAAACAATTCCTTTTACCATACTGATATCTTTAAATCGACTTGTTACTTAAGTTTTCATTGTAGCTAATATAGATAAGTATTATAATATTGATATGAAAACAGATAAATTTAATTTAGAGATTTATGATTTATTTATTATGATGTTCAATGTATTGTTGGGCTAATGCAAATACTTTAGCAAGATAATTATGGGCATAAAATAAAGGAAAAGGAGAAATCTTCATAGGTATGGGAAAAAACACAAAAGAAAATAGACGTAAAAAGAAAGCACGAGAGAAATCACAATTTTGGGCAGTGAAGGCATCTTTTGTTGCAGGTTTTACTGTGATTGTCACAATTTTCAAGGATATTGTTGAATATTTTATTATCGAGTTACCATTATGGGTAAATCTAGTGTATATACTAGGGTATTTGGCTATCATGTTTTTGGTTTTAGGAACAGAGATATTTGATAAATATCTAAATTCAAGAGGTGTTGAAAATTATGGGACTTTTTTGACGATTTGTTCTGTTTTGGTGTTTAATTTTGAAAATACTCTTTTCAAAATTAAAATGGATGTTATAGATACTATTGGGATATGTTTGATATATGCAACTTTTGTAATTGCTGCAGTATATCTTCTTTTTACTCGATATGAAAAATAGAGAATGACATGCTAAAGAATCATTTATGGTACTGGTTGTGTTGGAATTTATACAAATAGTGGTTTAAGCTAAAAAGTAATTTTATATGTTCAATATGATTACTCTTGAAAGTTGTAATTTATAAAATACATTTCTATAACTTCATATTCATTTATAAAAAGTAGCTAGTTTTAGGAGTGGCTACTTTTTATAAATGAAAAATTGTTGCTTGATTTATGCAAAGATTTCTTCTATATTCTGAAAATATTTTAATATTCTATTTTTCCAACATGCAATTTCAAATATTTCACAGTTTTTTAAAAAGTTCTTTTTCCATGATTGTTTTTAAGTATCTCCCGATTGGGGTTAGTGAGAAGGGAAGAAATCCTTTTCACTGAACCTTGAAAACTTCATAGCCTGCCCAGATAGATACCTGATATTGAGTGCGCATTCTGCGTGCCTTATCAGCGGTCAGGAAATACTTGATGCGCTTCTTTTATAGTTGATAAAGATAAATGGAAGAGGGTGTCACAAATTTAATGACACCCTCTAAAAATTATAAAAGAATAGAGCCTTTTGCAGTTAAAGTTAATCTACAAGTGGAAGAAGTAGATCTTTTACCTACCCATTGCTCACAATCATTATGACATGCCTGACCCTGTACCCTAGGCATGGAGGTGTTAATATTGTGGATTTTTTTGATATTCATTTTCTCATTTTTCATATGAGTACCTCCTTATGGTAAAATAATATTTGTGTTACTGTTATAATCTTAGCATGATTATGATTTTAAACAAGGTTTGTTACGCTTTCTACGATTTTTATGTTCAAATGACGACAGTAATAACGAGTAAGTTTAGTTTTAGTGAATTGTGCTTTTTCATATATATACGAACTAGCACCTAAAATTTCAAATAAGTATTATTCGCAGAATTTTATACTATAATAAGCTTAGAGGTATGCAAACTGCTTTTTTACACAAGGCGTTACTTTTTTTTAACTGTTTCCAACAATTAACAAACAATAATCATGATAATCAAGTTTGTATTGGCTGTAGTTTAATATTCTATATGTGTGATTTTATGGTTTGCTGATGAGAAGGATATATTCATATATAACCCTGTCTGTGATTTATGAATAAAACAATTATTTTATTTCTTTTTGTCTAAATAAAGCAATACCTAAACCTGAAATAAGAAATGTTATCAATGATGAATATCCCATCCATCTATAAGATGCATTTGCTATACTTTCATCAGTCATTCCTTCTGTGTCAAACGCATCTGCGAGCTGGATGGCTTGTCCAGAGGGAAGCAGATCGTTAAGGATTTCAAGAATAACCCGTGGCGTGCCGTCAATGTATTGAGGGTTCGGAAGTTGCTCAATCTGTGTAGGGATACCCATTTCATTGACGCTTACATAGTTATCGTATACTTTGGGTTCTCCAAGCCTTTGATGGATGAAAGTACCGGATATCAGTAGCACTAAAGCTAGTATCATACTTACAACTACATTGCTTGCTTTGTTGCTATTTAGAATAGCAAGTAGCGTCATGATGCTGGTATAAGTCACAGAAACCCAAAGACTGCCTATCATACACAGAAAAATTACGCCTGTTTCTGTTGCCAGTTCACCGCCTTTCATGTTGCCGATTACAAAAACTCCGGCAGTATATGCCAGTGAAATCAATATGCTGGCAATTGAACACACAATAAGGTTTGCTAAGTAAATCCACATACGGGAATGTCCGACTACCAGCTTATTGCGGATTGTGCCGTCGCTGTACTCGGAACCGATAAATAGGCTTGTGAAAATTGCAGATACAAGACCCATCAGTGGCAAGTACTCAAAAAGGCATCCATCAAGCACAAACCCTGCACGAGCCTCCGAAGCTATGTTAGAAGCACTATACATTCCGTATACAAACATACAGAGCATGAAGAGCCAAAGCACAATCTTTTTCAGAATACGAAAAAGTGCTGATACCAACAGTCTACTCATGGATAACACCTCCAATTAAGTCAACATAGTAGCTTTCAAGATTTTCTTCCTGTTCCTGAATTGACAGCAGATCACAATGGTATTTTTCCAGAGCAGATGTAAGCTGAGAAATATTTATCCTGTGATAAATCTCTGCCACATTTGGAGCGAGTATTTTGTAGGGCTGATCTGTCTGCTCCAAAACGGCGACCAATGCCTTTCCATCTGTTACTTCGATTCGGATTGACTTGCGGAACAAATTGTCCAGGTCATCTGCACTGATTTCTTTTATCATTTTCCCATTGTCGATAAAGCCGTAATGTGTGGCAAGACGGGACAGTTCATCAAGAATATGGCTGGATATCAAAATCGTAATGCCCTGTTGCTGATTAAGCATCAAAAGAAGTTGCCGCATTTCAATAATGCCCTGCGGATCAAGTCCGTTGATCGGTTCGTCTAATACCAAAAACCGGGGATTACCTACAAGTGCAATCGCAATTCCTAATCGCTGTCTCATACCCAAGCTGAAATTCTTTGCTTTTTTCCTGCCAGTGTTTTCCAATCCTACCATCTTCAAAAGTTGAGGAATGGTATCAAACGAGTGCAAACCCAGCACACGATACTGTTCTTTTAAGTTTCCAATGGCTGACATATCCAGATAGATAGCAGGTGTTTCAATCACTGCTCCCATTTGTTTTCTTGCGTTTAAGATTTCATGTTTTCGGTTATTAATTCCGTACAGGGCATAATCCCCGGAAGTAGCCGCTTGCAGTCCGCAGATCACCCGAAGCAAGGTTGTTTTGCCAGCACCGTTTTTTCCAACCAGCCCATAAATAGCTCCTTGTGGAATGTGCATAGAAAAATTGTCTAATGCTTTATGATGTCCGTAAATCTTTGTCAAAGACTCCACTTTGAGGATATAATCCAAAATATTACCTCCTTTTGACACTACTCGCTATGTGCGAGATTATTTATCTTACAACAACCATTATAAAATAGAAATATCACAGAAATGTCGCAGGCGGGAACCTTTTATTAGCTGAAACCTCACAATTTTGTGACATTTGAAAACGCCCATCCGAAAGGAGGGGCGTTTCATGTCTACGTATTTTATTCAGAGATCCGTAGCCGTTCTACCACCGTTTTTTGTGCCATTTTGTTATAGCAAACGAAAGGTACAATAGCTGTAATAAGAACCAGAGGAATAATACAGAGGAACACCGGAAGCAGGGTAAAATGCCATGTGAAATAACTTAGTTCTGCTCCCATCATCCGAACCACCGTAAGACTTCCGACAACAGAGAGTATCAGAGAAGATAAAAGTCCTAATACAGAATATCCGATACCCTCATATATCAGCATCCGTTTAACTTGCTTGCCTGTCATTCCAACGGATTGCAGCATGGCAAGCTCTTTGTGCCGGGACAGAATGGATGTCATCATGGAATTGATAAAATTTAATATACCGATCAAAGCCAGAATCACACATAGAGTGCCGCCTACAAGACGGTACATATTAATCATCCCGTCAAAGGTTTGCCGCAATGTCACTTTTGAAAGATAGTCCAGAGAGGTGTCAGTATTTGTAGTATAGTTTTTCAGCCAGTTTTCAGTTGCAAGCAGGTTTTTATCATCCACATTGAAAATGGTTTTCATAGCCGGTTGGTCGGCGGCTACCATGTTGCCCAAGAGTTCACTGGATGGGAAAATATAATCTAAACCCATATCCACTTGTAAAGGAGTTTCCAATGCTTTCGGAATATCTACCACAGCCAGCACATCATATACTTTGCTTGTTCCGTCAAGCTGCGGCACACGGATCTTGTCTCCCGGTTGATACAGACAGATGGAACCGTCATCCATCATCCGCAGCGGTGTTACATATACACCGGTTCCATCTTTCCATTTTTCCATATTCAGCTCGCCGTCCAAGACCTGAACATATTCTGCTGGGAAATCATCTAAACCGTATACATTTACACCTTGTTCCTGCCGAACTATATAATTGCCCAGTTCATTTGCAATATCACCAGAAGAAGCAGCTAATTCCTGTAATCGGGCAAGATCATCTTCAGAAAGCGACTGTTTAGAAGTCCATAGGTAAACACTTCCCATATCTTTAAGTCCATTTAGACTTTCAGCTTCGCGAATAAAATCTCGGTTCACATTTGCTGTGTTGAATGGCGCATAACTGTTAATTACTGTTGTATCGGAAACTGTAAAATCCGTAAGACTAAAATCGGCAACAAATTTATCAAAGTCAAAGGAATTAACATAGGTATAGACGCTATTCAGGAGAACAATGCTAAGTGCAAAAGATAAAGTAACAATCGTCACTTTCTTCTTATTGCGACCAAGATTGTTTTTTGCCATCATAGTCGTGTTGATACGTTTACTACGGCGTTGCTTCTTCTTTCCTCCTGCTTGTTCTATATAGTGCAGTGCTTCCATTGGGGAAACTTTTGCCGCCAATGTCGCAGGTTTTTGACAGCTAATGAAAACAGTAACCAAAGAAAAAACAATTGCCACTAAAAAAATCAATGGATTTATGGTAGTAACAACCTGCATATCATCTGTCAAAATATTTACAATCACAGGAAGCAGCAGACGACCAATTGGCCACCCAAGCAGCAGTCCAAGAGGAATACCCACAAGGGATAGCTTGATTGCTTTCTTGTAGACAATTCTCCTGATTTGCCTTGCAGTGGTTCCAAGTGTTTTCAACATTCCGTAAAACCGAATATCCTGTGCTATCGAAATATAGAATACATTGTAGATCAGAAGATACCCTGCTATAAAGATAACCAAAATACCGGCTATAAGAGGCAACATGGAGGAAAGGCTGATTGTTGCCGTTCCGTAGGCATCATTGATACTTATTCGTTCATCCAGACCGTATTTAGAAGCCACTTCCAATGCCTGCTTTTCAATATCCCATGCCGTAGGCATCATCATAACGCAATCAATATATCCGGTTCCAACAGGCGGAGTCGTTCCGTCTGTTTCCCCATGAATGATCGGAGCCACCTGTTTTGTATATTTTTCTGACAGCAGTATTGTTTGACGATAAGCCACGGCATCTCCATCCCAAACACCACAGAGCGTAAAGGTATCGGTAAATGTGTCCGTATCTGTTGTAAATGTCAGTTTCACCTGTGTTCCGACCTTATCTGGCAATCCCAATGCTGCCAGCACAATACGACTGGTAGCAATCTCATTTTTTTGTTCCGGCAATCGCCCTATATCAGGGGCATTAAAAGTCAGATTGGCATAAATTTTATCGCCATATCTAAGCTCTGTAGGTACCTTATTAAAGTTGTCTCCTACTGCATTGCCAATAATGATAGAATATCCGATGTCTTTAATGCCAGCATCAGATGACAGATGTTCGTATTCTTCCAAAGATAAACGCTTGATACCTGCATGAGCTGAGGTCCCCGTAGTCCTCATATTACTTTCCTGCATAGCAGTTTGCAAGCTAATGGCAATCGTAAACAGGCTGGTAAAAAGCAAAGTAGCAAGCGTGATTGCTAAAACCGCAATCGTATTTTTCTGTGCTTTCAAAGAACGCTTCGCCAGAAGCTTCAGGACAGGTCTGTTGTTGTTCCCAAATAAAATATCCGTCATGATTCCATTCCCCCTTACTCTAAAATCCTGCCGTCCTCAATACGAATAATGCGGTCTGCAAGCTGAGCGATCTCATTGTTATGGGTTATCATTACAATGGTCTGATGAAATTTCTGACTGGTTACTTTCAAAAGTCCCAATACGTCACTGCTTGTCCTGCTGTCAAGGTTTCCGGTCGGTTCATCGGCTAGAACAATAGCTGGTTTGGAAATAAGGGCGCGGGCAATTGCCACACGCTGCTGCTGACCGCCAGACAAATTATTAGGCATACTGTTGAGCTTTTCTTCAAGAACCAACATCTGCACAATTTCGCTCATAAACCGCTTATCCACGGTATCACCGTCCAGCTCCACAGGCAGAACAATATTCTCATAGACATTCAGCACAGGGACAAGATTGTAGTTTTGAAAGATAAAACCAATGTTACGTCTGCGGAAGATTGTAAGCTGTTCATCTTTGAATTTCGATAGTTCTTTTCCTTTTACTTGAATACTGCCGGAAGTCGGTGTGTCTAAGCCTCCCATCATGTTTAGTAAAGTGGACTTGCCGCTGCCAGAAGTACCAACGATGGCGACAAATTCCCCCTCTTCAATGGAGAGGGTCACGCCGTCTAATGCTTTTGTGATATTCGGCTCGGTACCGTAATATTTTTTCAAATCCGTTGTTTGTAATATGCTCATATAGAACACCATCCTTTCGTTGTGATGGATTTATTATAAAGAACAAACCTCACAGAAATGTCACCGCAAGAGAATTTTTCTTCCTTGAAATCTCACTATTCTGTGATATTTTGCTGAATAATCAATCACGGGGCAAAAATATCATAAAACAGGAACCATTGTTCGGAGTGGAAGTCAATTTGATATATCCCCCCTGCATAGTAACAATTTCACGGGACAAGTAAAGACCAATACCGATACCATCTACATCATGGACATCGTCTTCCCGGTAAAAACGTTTAAAGATTGCTCCATGATGCTTTTCTGGAATACCTTTGCCTGTATCAGAAATACTGATTTTCATATAAAACTCCCAACACTCCACGCTTACAGTGATTTTCCCATTTTCCGGTGTGTACTTAACAGCATTATCCAAAATATTAAACAAAGCCTCACTTGTCCATTTCCTATCATGGGAAACAGCCAAATACTCCGGGCAATTTACCGTGACCTCGATCTGTTTCTTTTCTACGTTCAGTAATATCCCACCTAATGCAGAAGCGAGGGTATCATAGAGTGGCTGTTTTTTCTTATCCAGAGAAATTACACCTGTTTCTAGCCGTGAAGTCTTTATCATGGCTTGCATAAGAAAATCCAGTTTATCAAGCTGGCTGGCTTGAGCTGTCAGAAATTCCTTTTGTTTCTGCGGGGGAACCTCGTTTTCAAGCAGTGTGTTGTTAATCATTTTCAAGTTAGCAATCGGTGTCTTGACTTGATGGGAGATGTCAGAGATTAGCTCTTGCAGGTCAGCTCGTTCTTTTGCGATGCTGTTTTTATTTTCCTGCATGACTTCGTATAGTCTCCCTAGGCGGTAATTGATTTTGTAAAAGAGACTTTCGTCTACAAACATTTGTGGCGGTTCTATATCCCCAGATAGCATATCATCAAGTGTCTGGCAAAAAAGATTTGAAAACAAAGTCAGCTTGCAGCGGATCAGAGTCACAAAACAGCCTACGCAAAACAGAATAAGGACGCAAAACAGCAGACAGCACAAAATGGCTGACAGATTGCTGGTTAGCTTATATATGAAAAAGGTAACTGTTAATAGAGCAGCCAGAATCGCAACGCTCAAAATCATACAGGCTTTATTGATGGATAACTTTTTTGTGTTCACTTTTGAAGTCCTCCTATCCACATATAGCCCATGCCATATACAGTTTTGATATACTGCTGACCGTCTGTTTCAATTTTATTTCGGACTCGGCTTACTGCGGAAGTTAGGGCGTGTTCATCAACAAAATTGCTGTCAATATCCCATAATTTTTCAAGAAGTACTTGCCGGGTCAAAACTACTTTAGGGTTTCTTGTTAATACTTTCAACAGCCGACATTCCAATGGTGTAAGTACAACGACCTCCCCGGAAACAGTCGCTGTCATTTCGGAAAAATCTATAAATAGGATACCATCATCGTAACAATCTCCACCAGATGGCTTGGCTATGCGGTTAAGCAGTACAACCAGCTTTTTCTGAAAAACACTCATATGAAACGGCTTTGTTACATAATCGTCAGCACCTAATTCATATCCTCTTAGCATATCACTTTCCATGTCATTTGCGGTCAAGAAAATTACCGCAGTATCAAGGTGGCGTTCTTTTGCTTCTCGGCAAAAATCATACCCGTTCCCATCTGGCAGATTTATATCAAGCACGATTAGATCATAGTCTTGTTTTTTGATAAAGTTTTCCGCAACCTGCTTTGATAAAGCGGCATCCACGATATAACCCATCGTGTTCAAGTTATAGCACAATGTGTTATTTAAAAGCTGGTCATCTTCGACTACTAAAATTCGCATAAGTTTACATCCTTTCAAAAATAATTAGTTGAAAATTCTAGTTCTATTGATTATATGGTTGTTAATAGATTATAATTTGCCCTTTTTGAGAAATCAAGTTTTATAAGAGATTTTTAGGCAAAGAACAATTTGGATTTGCAACAAAATGGAAAGAAATAAAGGAAGATTCGTATCTCATACAAAAAATTCGTAGTGTGTTCAAAAGGTATTGAAGTAATTGAAAAAAAGTTTATTGTATATGTAAAAATAAAACATAAAAAGAATTTTGAGTTGGGAGGTTTACAGATGGAAAAGAATAATGATGTAATGATTGTTTCCGATAATGCAAAATATTTATTTCATAGTGATCAAGTGATTATTATAAACAGAACAAATCGGCAATGGATGAAAGTGTCAAAGGAATGCTACGATATATTAACTCAGTGTAATGGAAAGTACAGCATTCAGGGAATTATGGAAATGTTAGCTGATGATGAGGACCGGGATTATTTAAAAAATGTTTTGGATGCTTTAGAGGAGATGAAACTTATTGGGAAAGCTCCAACTAGAAAATTACATGATGTGAGTTTTGCTATTTCCAATAGATGTAATTTAAAGTGCAAACATTGTATGGTTAATGCAGATTCATGTGCAGAAAATGAATTTTTTACAACCGAGGAAATAAAACAGGCATTTCGGAAAGTTATTGCGGCTAAACCAGAAAACATTACGGTTACAGGCGGTGAGCCTTTGGTTCGGAAGGATTTTTTAGAAATTATTACATACTTACGTGAGAACTTTGATGGGACAATTGGACTAATGACAAACGCAACTTTGCTTAACGAAAAGAATGTTGATGTAATTGTGTCATGTGTAAATAATATAAGTATTAGTTTGGATGGAGCTAATGAAGAAACAGTTTCATTAATAAGGGGGGCAAATGTATTTCAGAAAGTACTGGATGCTATAAAACTTTTGCATACGAAAGGATTTAAAGATATTTCCATATCTATGGTTGTAACTGCAGACAACGATTTGTATGTTGATGAGTTTTTGGAACTTTGTAAAAAGTATGAATGTAAGCCAATGTTACGAGCTTTAAGTTTATCAGGGCAGGCAGAGAGGAATAAAGACTTACTTACGAAGCAACAGTTGAATAAGCAAAAAGTAAGTACGTATAAAAAGAAGGAAATGGAAAAATCTTTAGAAAAAAATTTTTATGCATGTTCATGTGATGCAGGAGCAACAACATTAACGATTGAAAGTAATGGCGAAATATTTCCATGTAATTTATTTGTGGAACCACAGTATTGCTTAGGCAACATTAGAGAAGTGAACGATTTAGAAGAGCTTCTTCAAAAAAATCCAAAGAAATTCATTTCAAATTGCTTACAAGAATTTGAACCTGATACAATTTCTGAATGCAAAAATTGTGATATATCTTACTTTTGCTGGAGTTGTTTACATGAGGTAAAAGAGCTTAAGGATAAAGGTTTACTTCAGCAACGTTGCCAACATGTAAAAAAAGAATTGGCTGATATATGGGAGGTATAAATGTGAATTTTAATATTTTCTTCACGAATGACTGTAATCTAAATTGTAGATATTGTTATGAGGGTGAGAAACAAAAAAAATATATATCGAAAGATGTATTAGATCAAGTATTGGAGTTTATGGAACGGGTGTCAAAAGGCGAAGGCATTACAGTAACGACTCATGGGGGAGAACCATTATTGGCTTTTCAAGAAATACAATATTTCATTGAAAAAGCAAAAAAAAGATTTGATAATATATGTTTTAAAATGACTACCAATGGTACTTTGTTAGATGAAACAAAAATAGACTTCATTGAAAAAAATTATAATAATCTTTCCATAAGCATTGATGGAAACCAAAAAGGTCATGATGCAAATCGGGTGTTTAGAGATGGAACAGGAAGTTTTGATTTAGTCACTAAAAATTATAAAAAAATAAAGGAAAGGGATATTGAACTTGAAGCACGAATGACAATAAATCCATATAATTATATGCATGTGTATGAGGGAGTTCGGCACTTAATTGAAATGGGATTTACAAGAATTATGCCAATACCAGATGTCTTTACAAAAGAATGGACAGAAGAAATGCTTCAAGGATTCAAAGAGGAATTAAAGAAGATTGTAGATTACATAAGCGAAAATAGGATGCAATCGAAAATAGATGTTGGTCTTATTGATACTGTAAAATGTAAGACTCAGAATACTGATTGCGATGGAGGGATAACTACATTTACGATTGATACATCTGGAGAAATTTATCCTTGTATTTTATGTAACGGCAATGAAAGATATTGTATTGGTAATGTTAAAGAGGGAATTGACAGGGAAAAACTTGATAAGATCCATGCATTTGATCAACAAAGAATTACAATTTGTGAAGGGTGTGAGAGATATAATTATTGTCGGAATACACGGTGCAAATTAGTAAATGATGTGATTGAAGGAAATCCATATATTCCAATACCTGTTCAATGCCGGATAGAAAATATAGTTGTAGAATTAGATGAGTATGTGGATAAACACATTTGATAAAATTGGTGGTAAAACAAACCCTAACGAAAAGGAGTAAAACTATGCTTAAGATTAAAAAAATTAGTAAAAAAGTATTAGCAACAAATGTACATGGTCAGGCATGCGATAATGACTGTAAAGTAAAAGTTTGGGCAGGAAAAAAAGAAGCGGATGGATCGCAGGCAGGCTGCTGGTATACATATCAGTATACCCCAAGATGGAATCCGTTTGCGTAGGAGGTAAAAGTATGACAATTAAAAAAATTACAAAATCCATACCTGTTAATGTAAAAGGACAGGGATGCAATGATGATTGCACAGAACACAACAAATTAGTTGGAAAAACAAATAGAAATACACCAGGTTGTGTATATTACGATACAATTTACACTGCGAAAGGTAATATTCTCTGGTAAAAAGAAGTAATAGGGTTTGTTTTATTATAAAGGGATGGGTTCCAAAAGGAAGCCCATCCTAATTTCTTTGGGAGGTAATGCATTGTATGAAACCGATTGTAGCAGTAATCGATTCAGGAATAGATTCAAATATCGTAAATAATGTGACTATGGATGTGCTAAAAAAGGGAGAAGAAGATAAATGTGGTCATGGAACTGCTTGTGCAATGATAATAAAAGGTATAGCACCGAAAGCAGATATAATTTCAATACCATTATTAGATGAAAATATCGAAGCAACAAGCATGGAATTAGAAAAAGCACTTTCGTTTTGTCAGGAAATTGATTGTAATATTATCAATTTAAGTCTTTCTGTTACGAATTTATATACAAATAATCTTAAGAAAATTTGTATGGGGTTGTATCGACAAGGGAAAATAATTGTTTCATCTGTAACAAATAGAAAATATTCAAGTCTTCCAGCAAGTTATGATACAGTTATAGGTGTGCGAGGGAAAGTTTTCTCATCGCCTATGACGTATTGGTTTAATAAACGAGATAAAATACAGTTAATAGCAGACATGACGCCCGTTTTTACTGATTTTCGATTGAATCGCTATTTCATATTTTCTGGAAATAGTAAAGCAGCAGCATTGGCAAGTGGAGTAATAGCACATTATTTTAGTAGGGGATTAGTTGGAAATATAGAAGAATTAAATGAATATATGATGCAAAATAGTGAAAAGCAGGAATGGGGAAAAATCAACTTCGAATCACAAATAGGAGACTTTTATGCTCCAGTACTTTTGAAAGAGGAAGGCCTAGAAATGATTCGCATGAAGATATATTCATTATTGAAGAAACATATAACGTTTGGACAAGATTTTTCACCGGAAGAGTCATTATTTAATATTGGTGTAATTACAGAAATAACTGTGAAGAAACTATTTGAATCACTTAGCGAACTATTTAATATAACTATTGATTTGAAAAATATATCGCCTAAAGATATAGTGACCGTCAATAATTTGGTGCTAGCAATTCAAAGAATATGTATTGAACAGGGGAAATGGTATGTATAAAAGAATGTTAAAATATACGAAAGGTAACATGAAATGGTATTTTTTTCTGATTGTTTGTTTGGGAATAAAGAGTGCGGAGGCTCTTATTGCGCCATTAATTGTATCAAAAATAATTGATCAATCTATTAGTAAAGGGGATATTGCTGCAATAATTCAATATAGTATTGCATCAGTAGTCCTTTATTTGAGTGCTGCTGTTTCTATTATTCTATCACAAGGAATTACCACTAAAATAGAAAGAAAGATTACTTTGAATATTAGAAAAAAGTGTGTGGCAAGCTGTTTAAAGAAGAATGGAAATTTCTACACACATGCAAAAAGTAGTGATATGCTAACGATACTTATGCAAGATATCGAAAATGTTTCGGGGATGCTTTCAAGAGAAGTTATAAGTGTTGGATATGATATTATTATGATTGTGGGAATATCTGTTTTTTTGATTTATACATACTGGAAATTGTCAATAATTGTTTTCACAATTTTAGTTCTGTTAATATTTGTTCAAAAAAAATTAAATGCACGAATTGAAAGAACAACGGAAGAGAGTCGCAACAGTGCTATTCAGCTACAGCGACCAATACAAGAAATGGTAACAAATTTGTTATCTTTTATCATGGGAAATATGGGCTCTTTTCAAGAAAAAAAGATTCAGATGAGAGAAGAAAATTTTGCGAAAATAAAGATTAAAACCGCAGTCACTATTTCTGAGTTTAGCGCAACGATTAGCTTTATATCAGGTGTGCTGGTTGTAATGATTATAGGATTAGGGAGCATACAAGTTATAAAGGGGGAGATGACTGTTGGAGTTTTACTTGCTTTTGAAATATATACACAAAGGCTCCTTAGTCCGTTGTCTGATTTGGCGAATATAAGTGCCGATCTGTCTGTAGTTAATGTTTCGTTGAAACGAATTGAAAAATTTTTAAATGAAGAAAATTATATAAATAATAGTGTTGAAATTTTGCCGAAAAAAATCGGAGATATTGTGTTTGATAGAGTATCTTTTGGGTATAAAGAAGATCTTGAAATTTTAGATAGGGTTTCTTTTGAAATAAAGAAAGGAAAAATTCACGCATTTGTAGGAGAAAGTGGTGCGGGGAAATCCACGATAGTTAATTTACTATATGGGTTATGGCAAAACTATTCGGGAAATATTTTTATAGATGGGAAAGATATTAAAAATCTTTCCATAGAAAATGTGAGAAAAAGAATAAGTGTTGTAAGTCAGAATATTTTTTTGCTTGATGATAGCTGTTGATCAGCACATTATAATATGCCATTTTCAGAAAAATAAATAGTGCAGAAATAATACGGGGATCTTCCATCCCCGAACCCCTGGAATCCTTGTTATAACAGTAATAGAAAAAATTATTACCGTTATAACAAGGCTAAAAATGGGATGTTTTAATTTTCCGAATTCTGCAAATTATGGCATCAAATAAAATGCGTTGTAACATATGATGAATACGGCAATATCTATATTGTTGTCGATATGGAATTAAAAGGACGTGTTAGAGAAGCACTTATAAAAATGATTTTGAACTTTGACATGACTTTAGAAGTAACAAAATAACCAGTTTAGCAGGACATGGTTTGTTGACTTCCCTCTTTCCTGTCCTGCTACTATTTTTTACACATGAAAGCAACGCGCTTTCACCACTGCTCTTTGAAAATTGAATAAAGCAGACAGATACGTTTGTGAGATAGCGAGCCACGGGTGCTGTACGCTATGACCTTTCCAAAAGAAAGCGAGCGACCCACACAGTGATCCGAGAGCGACTGTTGGGAAAGTCGTTTTGCCATGACCTATCCTCACAGAATAATGATACGTCCGCATGGTGCGGTTCTGCCCACAGGAATGGGAATAGTTGAGATACTAACGGAGCTTTCCGAAGCCGTCTGTCTGCTTAGAAATTACAAGCGAGGAGGAATTTATATGGAGAAAAAACTAATACGATATAGTATGCAGATTGCCATGTTGAACCAACTTCTTGCCCGTAAAATGATTTCTGAGAAAGAATATGCTTTAGCAAAATCAAAACTTATGCAAGATTATAAAATTGTTTCAGATATAACCGCTTGAATTGTATGTTTAAAAGTTATATAATAACACTACAAAAGGAACACAAAAATACAAAAGGAGTGGTTCTGTGAAAGAAGTAGAAGTAATCAAAGCAAGGAATGATTTGCAAACTCGTACAAGAGGAAAAACGATTGAACTCATGCGTGTTGGTGCATATTGCAGGGTTAGCACAGATAGTGCAGACCAGCTAAATAGTTATAAGTCGCAGGTAGCCTATTATACAGATTTGATTAAGAAAAATCAAGAATGGGTACTTGCAGACATATATGCTGATGAAGCAATCACAGGTACACAAGTGGCAAAAAGAGAAGATTTCCAGCGTATGATAAATGATTGTATGAATGGGGAAATTGATATGGTTATTACGAAGTCTATTTCCAGATTTGCAAGAAATACGCTAGATACCTTAAAATATGTTCGTATGCTAAAGGAATGCAATATAGCAGTATATTTTGAAGATGAGAAAATCAATACTTTAACTATGGACGGAGAATTGCTTTTAGTTGTACTTAGTTCCGTGGCACAGCAGGAAGTTGAAAATATATCTGCTAATGTAAAAAAGGGTTTGAAGATGAAAATGAAACGGGGAGAGCTGGTTGGTTTTCAAGGTTGTCTTGGATATGATTATCACAAAGATACCAAAACAATTACTGTGAATGAAGAAGAAGCAGAAATTGTACGTTATATTTTTAATCGGTATATTGAGGGTGCTGGTGGTTCTGTTATTGCACATGAGCTTGAAAATTTGGGATATAAAACAAAGTACGGAAGTTCTACATGGGTACAATCAACAGTTATTGGCATTATTAAGAATGAAAAATATAAAGGCGATTTATTGCTGGGAAAAACTTTTACAGTAGACCCGATTTCAAAGCGGAGATTGGAGAATTTCGGAGAAGAAGATAAATTCTATATTCGCAATCATCACGAACCGATTATTAGCGAAGAAGTTTTTGAAAAAGCACAAGAAATTCTTGCCAGAAGAAATGTAAATAGAGGAAAGATTGGAGAGGGTAACACAAAGAGAGAAAAATATAGTAGAAAATATGCTTTCAGTTGTATGCTGGAATGTGGTTTCTGTGGTGGTACTTTGACAAGGCGTAATTGGCACAGTAGTTCACAGTATAGCAAGGTTATATGGCAATGTGTAACAGCTACGAAGAAAGGCAAGAAATTTTGTAAACATAGCAAAGGTATTCCAGAAACAGCCATTGAAGAAGCCTTTGTAGAAAGTTATCGTTTATTGTGTGATGATAATAAAGATGTTCTGGAAGAATTTTTGCAGAGAATGGACGATACACTTAGTAGTAGTGTGGTGTCAAAACAACTTGCAAAAGCAGAAAAAGAGATAGACGCATTAGAGAAGAAAAAAAGTAAACTTGTGGATATGCGTCTGGAAGAAATTATTGATAAGGAAACCTATGAAAGCAAATATGCTGACTTAGTAAGCAAACAAGAACAGCTTGTCGAGGAAAGAAAAAAATTACAAGAAACGTCTGATAATGAAAAAGACATAAAAAAACGTCTGAAAGAGTTTAAGAAAACTTTGGAGCAGAATGAGGTTCTTGATAAATTTGACCGTTATGTGTTTGAAAGCATTGTTGAGAAAGTAATTGTAGGTGGACTTGATGAAAACGGAAATGTTGACCCTGCACAGTTGACTTTTGTTTATAAAACGGGCTTGAAGAATAGCGTAGATGGTGCTAAATTTAAACCACAAAGAAAAAATGCAAGAGGACGACATAGGACTGACGAATTGTGTTCACATGACAGCAACGAGGTTGATAAAATGTGTTCCGATAGTAGTAACTACACATGTGGAGACGGTAGTACTGCTTTCCCACAAAAAGCCAGACGGACATATCAACGTAAAAGTTGAGTTTGGTGAGGGTGAGGGAAAAGTTCCGCTTGATAATATCGCTAAAAGAGCCGAAGAATACAAGCCCAAGGAACGAGTGACCTACAAAATGATAAAGGAGTACATAGAAGCTAAATATGGCTTCAAGGTACATACCGCATATATCGCAGAGGTAAAGAGAGATTTAGGCTTGCCGATGTACGATGCTCCTAATGCGGTAGAAGAATTGAAACAGCCGAGGAAGCATCCGACAGCGGAGAAAGTGGAAGCGATAAAGGATGCATTGAAGCATTTTGAAGTGATTTAATGAGGATAGGCGTATCATTAGAAATAGTGGTACGCTTATTTTTTTACATAGTTGTCTTTTCGTTGACCAATATTTTATTTGGTTATAAAAGTGGAGGACAGATTTTATACTAAACTGCCTAATTGATAGAATTAAAAGCGTTCACTTTGCTATTATTGACTTAAAGAGAAAAATCAAATATAATATAGTAAAGTGCCCAATCGTTGGCTTGATTAGGGGCGATTGAATAGAGGTGAAGATATGCTTCAGAATAAAGATATTGAGACACTGAGAATGTTGTTTAGCAGTCATAATTATGTTATGACTACTGCTGAACTTACAGCTTCAAAGTTATATTATGCAGATATAAAACAACTTTTAGACGAAGGATTGATTGAAAGAGTCAGGCGAGGTTACTATCACTGGACTCAAGATTATGGAGAAAGCGAAGTTGTCATTATCAATCGATTGTTTCCCGATGCAGTGCTCTGTATGGAGACTGCCCTATTCTATTATAGATACAGTGACAGAAATCCTGCTGAATGGAACTTTGCAATAGATAAAAATGTCTCTAAGCGGCGTACAAAAATCGATTATCCGTTTATAAAGGCATATCGTGTAGAGTCAGAGTTGGTTACGCTAGGCGAAACCGAAGGTGAAATTGATTTCCACAAAGTCCGCATTTATGACCGTGACCGTACTATTTGCGATGTGCTGCGAAATATGAACAAGATAGATAAGGAGGTTTTTAATAAAGCAGTACAAGGCTATGTTAAGGACCCGAAAAAGAATATACCGAATCTTATAGAATATGCGAAAGTTTTGCGTGTTCAAACGCGTGTAAAAGAATTGATTGGAGTGTGGTTGTAATGGCAGATGTTGCAGCTTCCGTTCTGGCAAAGCTGAGAAATAAAGCAAAAGCTTCTGGTATCAGCTACCAGCAATGCTTGCAGCTTTTTGTGCAGGAAGAATTTTTGAGAAAACTATCAAAATCCGGGTGTGAGGATACGCTAATACTCAAAGGTGGATTGTTCATTTATACTTTAACTAATTTTGAAAGTAGAGCAACAATTGATGTCGATTTCTTGCTCCGTGGATACTCTAATACAATAGATGATGTAAAAGAGTTGATTTGTAAAATCATCGACACGCCGACTGGTAACGATTATATAGAAATGCGAGCAAAAGGCTTTGAAGAGATTTCTCCGCAAAGAAAATATCACGGTATCAGTACACAAATTATTGCTCAAATAAAAAATGTGCGTGTGCCGTTTAATGTTGATATAGGCGTGGGCGATATTATAGTCCCCCGTGCCGAAGAACGCACAATCAACACTCAGCTTCCAGATTTTGAAGCACCTGTAATCAAAACTTATTCCCTTGAAAGCACCATTGCTGAGAAGTTTGATGCTATACTGCAACGTTTTGAGCTGACAGGCAGAATGAAAGATTTTTATGACATCTATTATCTTTCAAGGACATTCAATTTTGAGGGTGCAAAATTGCAGGCAGCTATATTTGAAACCTTACAGCGGCGTGGTACTCCCTATGATAGAGATAGTTTTAAGCGAGTTGTTGCACTTGGCGATGATGAAGATATGCAGAAGCGTTGGAAATTCTTTTTGAAAACCATAAAAGATAATACGCTTGAGTTTTCATTCATCATTACGGAAATCCAGACTTTTCTTGAGCCTGTGTTTGATGCGATTGTGAATGAGAAAGAATGGCAAGAGCAGTGGAACTTTATTATGAAATGGAATAAAAATGAAAGGAGTCCCAAATTATGAGTAGCGTACTTACTGTTGAACAGCGTGAGCAAGCAGGTTCTGACTTGTGATGCATAAGGGGAGGGGAATAGGCATATGGGTACGGGTCGTATAAAAAAGAATACATTGAGAGCGAAGATGCTTGGCATACTGATGCTGTGTGCGATGACTAGCCTTCTGGCTGCAGGAATCGTCTCTTATATGGCGCTGAGAATGATACAGAATGACAGTATAGAGGATAATATGAAGATGTATCTGGATCAGATCACGCGGAATACTGACGGCGCCTATTATGATATGCTCAGTATTATGAACTACATGGGTCCGGGAGGGCTGGTCGGAAATGTGACGGACAGTTATCTCGGTGCAACGGATAATTTTGACAGGTTTATTGAACAGCGGACACTTAGGGAAGAGATGGCAGGACTTGGTTATGTCAACACAAAACTGGTAGGTGTCATGTATTATGACCGGGAGGAGAAGAAGGAACTTATCAGCGGCATGAATGTCAGGGCGCTGGACGGAAGCCATGCTTCACTGCCTGAGGTTGTGGAGTGCGCGGGAAATGTCATACAGGCGGCCCATTCGTCTATTCTTGGGAGTGGCGAAGAACCGGTCTTTTCCGTCATGAGAGAGGTGGTCTTCGGAAACGGGAAAAGGCTGGATGTTTATGCGGAGATCGAGGCGGACATGAAAACTCCTGAAGAAATAAATAAGGCAGGACGGCCCTACACTTATATCCAGACGGATGAGAGAAGAATCACGCGGTACAGTACAAATCCTGTCATTATACAGGGACAGAAACTCTTCTCCACAACACTCTCAAAGGGAGATTACCAGGTTGAGACAAGAGAGGGATATAAGATCATGGCATACCGGAGCCAGATGGGATACATTAATGCAGTGGTGCTGCCGGACAACATGTATCAGAATGAGATCAACCATTGGAGAATGAGGATGACGCTCATCATAGTTGCATCGTTTCTGATCTTCGCCCTGTCTGTTTTTTATCTTTATCGGATAATCTGCCGGCCGTTGAATCAATTTCGAAGGCAAATGGTACAGATTGGAAACGGCGCTCTTCAGGCGGTGCATGAAGAGTCGGATATCGCGGAGTTTGACAGCCTGATGAGGGAAGTAGAACAGATGAAGTGTCAGATCGAGAATCTCATCAGCAATATGGTAGAAAAGGAAAAGAGTATACAGAAGACGGAGTATGAGAAACTTATCTATCAGATCAATCCACATTTCCTTCTCAATACGTTGAACTCGGTCCAGTGGATGGCACAGATGAGCTGCCAGAGAGATATCAGCGAGTTTGTGCAGAGATTAAAGAAGCTTCTTTCGTATAATCTGGGCAAAGAAGGCAGTCAGACGACGCTGCGGATGGAGTTGGAGATCGTAAAGGAATATATTGCCCTTCAGCAGATGAGGTATGACTTTGTTATCGAGATGCATATCGAAGATGGTGACTATCTCGACCAGCCGACGGTCCGCATGCTTTTTCAGCCGCTTGTAGAAAACGCGATCCGTTATGGACTTGGGGACGATGAGAAGATCAGTATCCAGGTGTTTGAAGATGTGGCGAGACATCTTGCTGTCGTGACTATCTCTGACAGTGGAAAGGGACTGACTCAGGAGGAAATCGATGAGATCAACCAGCCATTTGATTATGACTGGGAATACCGGAAGAATGAGAACAGAGGCATCGGGCTTCGCTACGTCAAGGCTATGCTGGAATCATTTTATGATGGACAGACAAGTCTGTTTGTAAACAGCAGAAAAGGAAGCGGGACAAGGATTACAATCCTCCTCCCGATCCGGGATCTGACAGAACAAAAGGGGAAGGACACAGAGGTTACATTGGAAGAAGATAAGGTGGGACAAGCAGATGAACGTATTGATCGTTGATGATGATAAACTTGCCAGAAAAGGCCTGATCGCTATTATGGACTGGGAAAAGTATGGATTCAAGGTGGCGGGAGATGTACAGAACGGAAGAAAGGCTCTGGAATTTCTCCGTACTCATCCGGTGGACATCGTGTTTACGGATATTGATATGCCGGAGATCGATGGACTGGAACTGATGCAGATGTGTAAAGAAGAATTCCCGGATATTAAGTTTGTAATTTTTTCTGTGTATGAAAATTTCAGTTATGCACAGACTGCGATCCGTATGGGGGCGTTGGACTATATCTCGAAGATCAGTTTTTCCCCGGAAGAGTGTGAACAGATACTGGAGCGGGTCAGCGCAAAGTACAGGCAGACAAGCAGAGACGGGCAGGCAGACGGGGAAGACCGGGAAAAACTCAGGGAACTGAGCAGAAGATGGATGTACACCGGATGGATCTTCAATGAGAAAGAATTTGAAGATCTCTGCCGGGAGACTAAGGAAATCAGTCTGAGGAGTGCTGAGAGGATTTTTGTAAAGAGCTTTCACGATATTCAGATCCTGTCAGGCGGGGAAGGAGAGTTCCCGTCGCTGGATACGGTTGAGGAGATGCTGGACTGGGTTCGCCGCTGGCGGGAAAACATCTATGAAGTATGCCGCAGTACGCCGCAGAAAAATGATATCTGTGCGTTTGCTGCTGTCATCCTGTATGTGGATGAGCACATCGGGGAGGAGCTGCGCTCTGAAGACGCGGCTGAACGGATCGGGATGAGCAGGAGTTATTTCAGCACAAGATTTAAAGAAATGACAGGAGAAACATTCCATCAGTATGTGATACACAGGAAAATGAAAGCCGCGGCTGAGCGGATAGAGGAGGGCGGGAAGAGCATTACCCAGATCGCCACCGAACTTGGATATGACAATTTCCACTATTTTGCAAGAGTATTTGCAAGGGAGCATGGGTGTAACCCTTCCGAATATCGAAAAGAGAGAAAAAATGTCTGATTTTCATCGGACATTTTTTTTGTGATAAAAAAACATTTGGTAAATCAGAAACAATATCATCTGGCAGGATATGGGTGTAGAAGATAAACTGTTTACAAAAAGGAAGGGAGGTCTTAGTGTGTATATCAAACGATTTGTGAAGCATTACTACATTATGCTGATCCCGGCGCTCTTATGGCTGTTTTTCTTCAGTATCGTTCCGATGTTCGGTATCGTCATGGCATTCCAGGACTATAATCCGGGCAAGGGAATCCTGCATTCTGAGTTTGTCGGGCTTGAAAATTTTGTGTATATGTTTCAGATGAACGACGTCAAACAGGTGCTGTGCAATACCGTTGTGATCGCGGTCGGAAAGATTATCGGAAATATTATCATTCCGCTGCTCTTCGCACTTCTGCTTAATGAACTCTGCATTAAGCGGATCAAACGGCCGATCCAGACTATCGTGTATCTGCCTTATTTCCTGTCCTGGGTTATCCTGGCAAAGATTGTTCTGAACATCTTCGGATATACAGGACCAATTAATCAGCTGATCGAGGCGTTCGGAGGAAATCCGATCAATTTCTTCGGGGAGCCGTCACTGTTCCAGCCTCTGGTAATCGGCACAGATATCTGGAAAGGATTCGGGTACAATACGGTAGTTTACCTGGCAGCAATACTCGGGGTAGATCAGAGTCTTTATGAGGCTGCGGCGGTAGACGGAGCAGGAAGGTTCAAACGTATCTGGCATGTGACGCTTCCGGGAATAAGGACAACGGTCGCACTCCTGGCGATCCTGTCACTTGGAAACGTGCTCAACGCAGGTTTTGATCAGATCTACAATCTGTATAATCCGCTTGTTTATTCTACAGGTGATATCATCGACACCTGGGTATACCGTGCAGGTCTTGAGAATCTGCAGTACTCGCTGGCGACGGCAGTCGGCTTGTTTAAGTCGGTGATCAGCGTTATCTTGATCGTTATAGGATATAAGCTGGCAGATAAGTTTACCGGTTACAAACTATTCTGAGGAGGTGCAGTAAATGATAGAAAATGAAGGTATAGGATCGAAAATATTCGATGTGATAAATGTCGTGATCCTTGTTCTGATCACGCTGATCTGCATCCTGCCTGTATGGTATGTCCTCTGCGTCTCTCTGAGCAGCAGGGAGGCTGTCAATGCAGGACAGGTTTCTCTCTGGCCGGTGGGATTCAATCTCCTGTCATATCAGAAGATCATGGGGGAGAGTGATTTCTTTGGTTCCTTTCTCGTATCTGTCAAGCGAGTTGTGTTAGGAACCGGGGTCAGTATGGTATGCATACTTCTGGCAGCATATCCGCTGTCAAGAACAAAAAAACAGTTTCCGAAGAGAGACATCTTCATGTGGATCTTTGTATTCTGCATGCTGTTCAACGGAGGTACTGTTCCGTGGTATGTCACAATGAAAAATTACGGTCTCATGGACAGCATATGGGGACTTGTTCTTGGTATGGGTCTTCAGGTTTTCAATGTTATCCTGGCAGTAAACTTTTTCAAGAATCTGCCTGTTGAACTGGAGGAAGCGTGCTTTGTAGACGGCGGCGGACCATGGAGGAATCTGTTTTCCATCTACATTCCTCTGGCAAAGCCGATGGTTGCGACGATCTCCCTCTTCACGATCGTTCAGTACTGGAATGAGTTCTTCCAGGGAATGGTGCTGAGTACGAGACAGAGCAGCTATCCGCTCCAGACATACATACAGCAGATGGTAGTAACACTTGATTATTCAAATATGAATGTCGATCAGATCGCACAGGCGATGAAATTGAACAATCTGTCGCTGGACGCGGCGAAGATATTTATCGCCATGATCCCGGTACTGATCATATATCCATTCTTGCAGAAATATTTTGTATCCGGCATTACTCTGGGATCGGTAAAAGGATAGTAGCGATACGGGAAAGTGTTCGGTGAAAATAGAGAACAGTAAAAAAAGAAAAGGAGAAAATGGATTATGAAATTAAAAAGAGTAATCGCTATAGCGTGCACTGCAGCTATGACGGCGTCTTTGATCTCAGGCTGCGGCGGTTCGTCTGACGAAGGGCAGAAAGAAGCGGTCAAGGAAGCAGAAGGAACAGCAAAGGAAGATCTGCCTCTGGCAAAATATCCGGAGACAGTTACAGTACATCTGGGCGGGAAAATGAATCCGAATGCGAAGATCCCGGAAGGAATGTCGTTTGAAGACAACTCCTATACAAGACTGTTGAAAGATGACCTGAACATTGAGGTAGTATACGACTGGGTTGCATCTATGTCAGACTATGATGAAAAAATGAGTCTCTGCATCGGAAGTAATACAGTTCCGGAAATCATGAATGTAAATGCAGCTCAGTACAGAGCTCTTCTAAAATACGATATGATACAGCCGTTGGATGACTATTTTGATGATTATGCATCTGACGCCCTGAAGAGTTATGTAGAATCCGGCGGTGATGAGCTGATGGACTGTATCACAAACGATGACGGTGAGATTATGGCAATCCCTGCACCGAACCTGACTGCAGGCGGCGTGAACGAGATGTGGATCCGTCAGGACTGGCTGGATGCTCTTGGACTGGAAGCACCCCGTACATGGGACGAGCTGGCACAAGTGGCAAACGCATTTGTTACAGAGGATCCGGATGGAAACGGAGAGGACGACACGATTGGTATTCTTGGACCAGGAAATGCGGATCATATGAATGCAGTCGGCGGCAACCAGTTCGGACTTGACTCGCTGTTCAGCTGCTATCAGTCTTATCCGCAGTACTGGCTGGAAGGCGAGGACGGAAAAGTAGAGTATGGTTCAATTAAGCCGGAGACAAAGACTGCACTGGAAAATATCTCAAAACTTTATGCTGATGGAGATATCGATCCTGAGATGCTCGTCAGAAGCGACAGCAAGGAACCTCTTCTTGCCGGAAAAGTTGGAATCTTTTTCGGACCGTGGTGGTGTGCATATACATTTGCAGATACAACTCTGTCAGGTTCAGCAGACTGGAGAGCATATTTCACACCTCTTTCCGAAGACGGAAAATATTATACTCATATGGCAGAGCCGACGACGCAGTATGTTGTGGCAAGCAAGGACTGCAAAAATCCGGAAGCTGCATTTAAAATCATCAACTACCTGATTGCAAACGAACAGACATGGGTAGAAGAAGGAGTAACATCTACAGAGATGGGAACGGCAGATTTCTATCCGCTGTACAATGCATATGACAATGCGGATGAGATCGAGACATCTTATGAAGTGCTGACGCAATATCTTGCAGGAGAGGTCGGCATTGACGATGTAGATTTTTCAACACATAAACTGCTGAAGAACGATATGGAAGCAATTACGGAACTCAAGAAAGAGCCTTATGATGACTTTAGTCTTGAATACTGGAATCTTGACAGTGACCTGGCACAGGGGAACCTGCCTCGTCTGGTAGCGATCATGGTAGGTGACGCTCCGCTTGTCAATGAGGAGTATGTTCCGATTTACAATGTTTACAACGGACAGACAGAAACCATGGAAGCAAAATGGGCAAATCTGAAGAAGATGGAAGAAGAAACTTTCGCAAAGATTATCATGGGTAAAGCTGATATCAGTGAGTTTGATACCTTCGTAGAGAACTGGAAGAGCCAGGGCGGCGATCAAATCCTGAAGGAAATCAACGAGGAACTGGGCAAATAAGGAATTAAAATAGGGGGCGGTCAGGCCGCCCTAAATATTGAGGTGCTTCGATGAAAGAGAATAAAATCGTATATGGTCTGATCGGCTTCGGCGGCATGGGGAAATGGCACACCGAGATTTTGGAAAATGTGCCGGAGATCGAGCTCGCCGGGATTTATGACATTAAAGAAGAAAAAAGAAAACTTGCAGAAGAAGCAGGATTTCATACATATGAGACAGAAGAAGCCATGCTTGCGGATGAGAGTATAGATGTGATTCTTGTGGCAACACCGAATGACACACACAGACCGATTGCACTGCGCGCCATGGAGGCGGGGAAAAATGTCATTGTAGAGAAACCCGCTACTCTCTCTCTGAAGGAACTTACAGAACTGGAGGACATGGCCGGAAAGACAGGCCGGTTCCTGACGGTACACCAGAACAGACGATGGGATGAAGATCTCCTGACAGTCCGGGAGATACTGAAGGATCAGACGATGGGAGAGATTTTCCGCATAGAGAGCCGGGTACATGGCTCCCGTGGAATACCGGGAGACTGGAGAAAAGAAAAAGCACACGGCGGCGGAATGGTGCTGGACTGGGGCGTCCACCTCTTTGATCAGATCTTTCGTCTGACCGGGGAACGCAGGCTGAAAACGGTATATGCCACTTTGACCAATGTGACAAATCAGGAGGTAGATGACGGGTTTACCGCTGTTCTCCGGTTTGAAGGCGGCCTGGAAGTTCTTGTGGAAGTAGGTACGAATAACTTTATTTCTCTGCCCCGCTGGTACGTTCTGGGAGAAAACGGAAGTGCCGTTGTTGAGGACTGGGATCTGTCCGGAAAGATTGTAAAGGCTTTCTCAGAAGAGGAGAAAGAAATAGTTCCGGTGCGGACAGCAGCAGGACTTACGAAGACGATGGCTCCAAGAAGAGAGGATACGATCCGTGTAGAAGAGCTTCCGAGAGTGCCCGGAGATATCGCCGATTTCCATCGAAATGTCGCTGCTGTACTTTTAAGAGGAGAAGAACCGGCAGTGAAGCTTCCGGAGGTAAAAAGAGTAATGCGCCTGATGGAGACAGTGTTCGAGTCTGCCGAAAAGAATCATGTTATGGACTTTGAATGAGGAAGGGAGAGAGTGAACAATGAAACAGATCAAGATCGGAACATGCATCCAGGGACCAAGGGCAGAAGAGTGGCTGCCGGGATTTCTGGGAAAAGGATTTGAAACATTTTCTCTGAATTTTCATATGTCTCTGGAAGGGACAGATCTGGAACAGCTTGCCGGAAAGACAGAAAAGCTGCTGGAAGGCAGACCGGAGCGCATCAGCACGATTGGATTTTACTGCAATCCGATCCAGTATCCGGAACACAGGAAGACGCTGGAGCAGGTTATCAGGACAGCGGGAAGATTCGGAGCTGATCATGTAAGCACTTTTGCAGGGGCATTTGAGGACCGCCCTGTAGAGGAATCTTTCGCCGAGTTTGGTAAAGTATTCAGGGAACTTGCAGACCTGGCAAAAGAGAACGGAGTCAAACTGGGAATAGAGAACTGCCTTATGGACGGAACATGGGAAAAAGCTACATGTAATATTGGTTTTCATCCACGTGCGTGGGAGGCAATGTTTGAAGAGGTAAAACAGGACAATTTTGGTCTGGAATGGGAGCCGACCCACCAGATGGTACAGCTTATAGATCCGGTTTCTCAGCTCAGAAAATGGTGTCATAAAATCGTGCACGTACACGGCAAAGATGCAACTATTGACTGGAATGCTGTACGTCATGGAGGCATTTCAGGGGCGGAGACTTTTGTATGGCACAGAATGCCGGGCTTTGGCGACACAAACTGGAGAGATATTATTTCTATCCTGAGGGCAAACGGATATGAAGATGATATCTGTATCGAAGGATATCATGATCCGGTTTACTCAGGAGAGTGGGAGATGACAGGACAGCTCCATGCTCTCCGGTATCTGAAATGGTGCCGGGGCGGCGATTATGAACCGGTTCCATGGGAAGTATAACAGGAGAGTAATGCCGGAGTTAAGGTGAAAATGTTGACGAAAGGATACTCCTGCGCAGAGGCCGGGAGGAAGAAGGAGACAGAAATGAAACTTGGATTTATTACATCAATTCTCGAAGATTTTACTTATGAAGAGATGATCGACTTCGCCTCAGAGCATGGATTTGAGTGCGTAGAGGTGGCGAGCTGGAAGAAGGAAAAAGCAGAACGCAGATATGCCGGAGTAAGTCATATTGATGCGGAGAGGGTTCTTGGCGATGACAGTTATGCCGCACATATTTCAGGATACGCGAAAGAAAAAAATGTAGAAATTTCGGCTCTTGCCTATTATCCTAACGTGATGGATGCGGATCGGAACAAGGGTGAGTCTGCGGTGGAGCATTTAAAAAATGTCATTCTCGCCAGCGCAAAACTGAATGTGAACATGGTGACCACATTTATCGGGAGAGATCAGACAAAGACTGTGGAAGAGAATCTTCTTTTAGTAAAGAAAGTATGGGAACCGGTCATCCGGCTGGCAGAAGAAAACGGCGTAAAGATAGCAATAGAAAACTGTCCGATGCTGTTCGGACCAGATCAGTGGCCGGGCGGTCAGAATCTTATGACGACTCCGGCAGTGTGGAGAAAAGTTTTTGAGATCCTGGACAGCGACTGTCTGGGTATTAATTACGACCCGTCGCATTTTGTATGGCAGATGATAGACCCGATCCGTCCGATCTATGAATTCAAAGACAAGATATTCCACGTGCACTATAAGGATATCAAGCTGTATCCGGAACGTCTCAATGACTGCGGCATTATGGCTTATCCTCTTGATTTCATGTCTCCGAAGATCCCCGAACTTGGAGATGTGGACTGGGGCAGATATGTATCTGCTCTTACAGACATCGGTTACAATGGTTATTCATGCATTGAGATCGAGGACAAGGCGTTTGAAAGTTCAAGGGAAATGATTGAAAAAGCGCTTGTTCTGAGCCAGAGATATTTGAGACAGTATGTGATTTAGAAAACAATATCAAGAGACATAAATGGAGGAGATAACGATGAAAAAATTACGTGCAGGTATCGTAGGATGCGGGGGAATTGCCAATGCAAAGCATCTTCCGGCAATGGAAAAGTGCGGACTCTATGAAGTGGTCGCATTCTGTGACATAATCCCGGAGCAGGCACAGGAGACAAAAGAAAAGTTCGGCAGCAGTGACGCAAAGGTATTCACTGACTACAGGGAACTGGTAAAGGAAGATCTTGATGTGGTATATGTGACGACACCGAACAGATCGCATTCCGAAATTTCCATCGCTGCCATGGAGGCGGGCAAGGATGTCATGTGCGAAAAGCCGATGGCAAGAACTTATGCGGAAACAGAGAAAATGCTGGAGACGGCAAAGCGGACAGGGCGAGTGCTGAATATCGCATACCAGAACAGGTATCGTCCGGACAGCGCCTACCTGAAAGAAATGTGCAAAAACGGGGAGATGGGAGACATCTATTTTGCAAAGGCGCATGCGCTCAGAAGGAGAGCGGTGCCTACCTGGGGGGTATTTCTTAATGAAGAAGAGCAGGGCGGCGGTCCGCTGATCGATATCGGTACTCATGCGCTGGATCTGACGCTCTGGATGATGGACAACTATGAAGTGGCTTCTGTGACCGGAGCGGTGTTCCACAAACTGTCTCAGCAGACAGATCAGGGAAATGCATTCGGGAACTGGGATCCGGAGCAGTTTAAAGTAGAAGACTCGGCGTTCGGATTCATCCGGATGAAGAACGGGGCTCTGATCGAACTGGAATCAGCCTGGGCTTTAAATACTCTGGATGTGGACGAGGCAAAAACAAGCATATGTGGAACAAAGGCCGGAGCGGATATGAAAGATGGACTTCACATCAACCGGATCCATCATAACACCCAGACTGTAGAGATACCGGATCTGTCAGGCGGCGGAGTGGCTTTCTTTGCAGGCGAAGAAAAATCTGCGGCAGATGTAGAACAGGAACTTTTCTACCATATTGTTGTTGACGGACAGGAACAGATCGTAAAACCGGAACAGGCGGCGGTAGTAACCCGCGTTCTTGAAGCGATATACCGTTCAGCAGAGAGCGGAGAGACAATTTACTTTGATTGAGGGAAAAGGAGATTATGGAGGAAAGAAAATTAAAACAGCTGCTGTCTGAGATGTCGCTTCGAGAAAAGATCGGACAGATGATACAGCTGACCGGAATTTACTTTGATGAGGATGCAGTTCTTACCGGGGCGGTGGGGGAAGGCCAGCCGCCTCAGTGGGTGATCCGGTACGCCGGTTCAGTGCTTGGTATGATCGGGACAGAAAAGCTCAGGGCGATCCAGAAAAAATATATGAAAGAACATCCGCATCACATTCCGCTGCTGTTTATGGCGGATGTTATACACGGGTGCAGGACCATAGCTCCGATCCCTCTTGGTCAGGCATGTTCCTTTCATCCGGAACTGGTTGAGAAGATGGCGGGGCATGCCGCGGCAGAGTCTGCTGCTGAGGGGATCAAGGCCACGTTTTCTCCGATGATGGATGTGTCCAGAGACCCGAGATGGGGAAGGATAATGGAATCTTTCGGGGAAGATCCTTTCCTTAGCGGGGTCATGGGCACAGTAATGCTCAGGGGATATCAGAAGGGAAACGGTAATGATCAGAAGGGAAGCAGAGAAATACCGGAGTCCGGCATTGCCGGATGTCTGAAACATTTTGCCGGTTATGGAGCGGTGAATGCGGGCAGAGAATACAATGACGTGGAAATATCTCAGAGGACGTTCCGCGAGCAGTACCTCAAACCGTTCCGCATGGCGATGCATGCAGATCCCGCGATGGTGATGACTGCTTTTAATGCAGTTGACCGCAGACCGGTCAGCGGCAACAAAGAGCTGCTCGAAGATATTCTCAGGAAAGAAATGGGGTTCAGCGGCACGGTGATCTCCGACTGGGGGTCTGTGGGCCAGCTGGAGGAACAGAATGTAGTGTCAGGCCAGGCAGAGGCTGCAGATGCGGCAGTACATGCAGGAGTTGATATTGATATGATGAGTCCGGCATACATGTTTCATCTGGAAGAACTGGTCGAAGAAGGTCATGTCCCCGTTTCGCTGATAGATAGAAGCGCGTGGAATGTGCTGGTGATGAAGAACAGACTCGGACTGTTTGAGGATCCGTTCGCAGGAATGGAGGGAGAAGAACAGCTGTCTGCGGAGGCAAAGAAGATCGCACTTGCCCTGGCATGTGAGAGCTCGGTTCTTTTGAAAAATGCGGATCTGCTTCCGCTGAAACCGGAACAGAAGGTGTTCTGGGCCGGCCCTTATGTGGAGTCGACGGAACTGCTGAGCAGATGGGCGATCTTCGGCCGTCACGACGATGTGGAGACGATCAGCGAAGTTCTGAGAGACCGGAAGCTGCCGGTCAGGTTTGTTCCGGGCTGTGAGATACTCACAGAAGAAGAAAGACGGCTCTGGCAGGCTGATAACTGCCGGATTCAGGGTGAAGAAGAACAGAATAAAGAAATGTCGGGATCGTGCGGTGACCAATACGCAGACCTTGAAGAAATCGGACCGGAGGATACAGTGGTACTTGTGCTTGGAGAACATGAAGCACAGTCCGGTGAGGCGGCGAGCAGGGCATTTCTTGATCTTCCGGAAGGTCAGCAGAAGTTTTTTGACGCAGTAGCTGAGCGCACCTCCCATATTGTAGCGGTCATCATGTCAGGACGTCCGCTGGATATACGGAAAATAGCAGAAAAGTCCCAGGCTGTCCTCCTTGCCTGGAGACCGGGAACGATGGGAGCCGAGGCTGTCGTCCGTCTGGTGTACGGAGAAGAGACGCCTTCCGGTAAACTGTCAGTGAGCATACCGTGGGGTGTGGGACAGGTGCCTGTCAGCTACTGGGATGTAAAGACCGGACACCGGATGACGGAGACGAATCCGGAAAACCGCTTTACGAGCCGGTATATGGATATTCCGAATGAGCCGCTTTATCCGTTTGGATTTGGTCTCTCTTACACAGGATTTACCATTACACCTCCTGTACTTGAGAAACAGGAGAGAGAAGATAAGATCGGAATATTATGTAAGGTGAAAAATGTGGGAGAGGTGCCGGGGGCGGAAGTTGTACAGTGTTATGTCGAGACACTCTGCGCTCCGGTCGTACGGCCGGCCAAAGAACTTATCAGGTTCCGGAAAGTTTTCCTGCAGCCTGGTGAAGAACAGAAAGTCAAATTTACGATTGACCGGAAAGAACTGGCTTTTTACGGAGCGGATATGGAACTCATAGATGGAGGCATTCCGCTTCGGATTACCGTCGGGAACAGCAGCAGGGCAGAAGCAGGGGACGTCAGTCTCCAGCTAGACAGAAGATCGTAACACAGAAGGTCAACAGACAGATCGTAAAACTGAACAAGGGGCGACGTAAGCCCCATTGTTTCCATATATCAGCTGCCGTCAGGAGCTGAAAGAATATATGCTGCGTTGAGGATTTCTCATAAACGAGGGTGTCCCAAAAGTCATGAAATGACTTGAGGGATACCCTCGTTCTTTTGTAAAAAAATAGAGAACGGTTACCACGCCAATGTCATTTAGTTAAGACATCCGCTGTGGAAACAATACAGGTGCTTCTGTCTACGATGACAGAGGAATTTTGT
>OBJF01000287.1_pt1 | contig 61100 bp, 40 predicted proteins | sample 1519091 | NCBI WGS metagenome assembly OBJF01 (sample SAMEA2452124, study PRJEB22498) | human gut metagenome | biome: human feces; feature: human gut; material: feces | place: Australia | collected 2012
GGGCACAGTTCAGAGGAGTAAGAGATAAAGCATTTTTCTTGTATAGACTCGCTAAATTATATGCATAAAATGAAAATCCCTCAGATTCTTACGTTGATCCTGAATTTGACGCTAGCGCAAACCATAGCGCAAACCGGAGTTAAAAAAGAAAAAGGCACCCAAGAGTGGAAGCCTCTCAAATGCCTTATTCTTATCAAGTAGCGGGACCCGGGATTGAACCGGGGACCTCATGATTATGAATCATGCGCTCTAACCAGCTGAGCTATCCCGCCATCGTTTCTCGATTGCGGGTGCAAAGATAGATGATTTTTTATAATCTCCAAAACAATTCATAACTTTTTTGTGTTTTTTCTTTAATACGGGTCTTGGTTTTCCCTATAAACAGGGAGTTTGAGGCTCGATAATGAAAGAATAATTAAATAAAGTGTCTGATTTATGCGGTGTATTTAGAAAAAAGTATTTATCTTGGCACACGTAAAAACAATTCGAAATTGCTATGAAAAAGGAAAAGATTCATTTGGAGTATTTGTTGAATGCAACATCTAAAAATATACTTTGGGGAGCTATTAGCACACCGACCGGGTTGGAGGACTGGTTTGCAGACAAAGTTATTTCTGACGATAAAATAGTAGAGTTTCATTGGGGCAAGACAGAACAGAGGAAAGCAGAAATTATTGCCATTCGCTCTTTCTCTTTTATCCGCTTCCGTTGGCTGGATGATGAAAACGAGCGCGATTATTTTGAAATCAAGATGACTTATAATGAGCTGACTAGTGATTATGTGCTGGAAATTACCGATTTCGCAGAGCCGGATGAAGTAGATGATATGAAAGAATTGTGGGAGTCACAAGTAGCTAAATTAAGAAGAACTTGTGGTTTTTAGTTAACTTTCAACTAAAAATTTTCGATGCTCCTTTTTTTGTGCTAATTTTGCATCCTAATTGCACGAACCTATTAAGATGCTACGCATAAAGAAATTAGATATATTCATCGTAAAGAGTTTTTTGATGCTCTTTATTGGTACATTCTTCATCTGTCTGTTCATATTCATGATGCAGTTCCTGTGGAGATATGTAGACGAATTGGTCGGAAAGGGATTGGAGATGAGCGTAATGGCTCAGTTCTTCTTTTATTCCGCATTGACATTAGTGCCAGTATCGTTGCCGTTGGCGGTGCTACTGGCTTCTTTGATTACTTTCGGTAACTTCGGCGAACGATACGAGTTACTCGCAATGAAGGCTGCGGGTATTTCCCTGCTCAAAATTATGCGTCCGCTTGTCTTTTTTGTCTGTGGTTTGGTGGGCGTTTCTTTCTATTTTCAGAATGTGGTAGGTCCCATTGCCCAAGCCAAACTGGGAACCCTGATTCTTTCTATGAAACAAAAATCTCCGGAATTGGATATTCCGGAAGGAGTTTTCTATTCCGAAATTCCCGATTATAATCTGAAAATTGCCAAGAAAAACCGGAAAACGGGTATGTTGTATGATGTGCTTATCTATGATCTGAAAGAAGGGTTTGAGAAAGCACGTGTTATTTATGCAGATTCCGGACGTCTGGAAATGACTGCGGACAAACAGCATCTTTGGTTGCATCTATATAGCGGAGACTTATTCGAGAATTTGAAAGCACAGAGTCTGAAATCTCAGAATGTGCCTTACCGCCGTGAGTCGTTCAGGGAGAAGCACACGATTATTGAGTTTGACTCCGATTTTAATATGGTTGACGGTGATATCATGGGGCGGCAATCCAGTGCTAAGGATATGGCACAATTGCAAAGTTCCATTGACTCTATGAAAGTTCTAGGAGATAGTATCGGAAGACAGTATTATAAGGAAGTGGCCGAAGGAAATTTCCGTGCGTCTTACGGATTGACAAAAGAAGACACCGCCAAAATAGAAAAGGCGGATATTCAGGAATACAATGTGGATAGTCTTTATGAAGTGTCGCCTTTAATGCAAAAACAAAAGGTGATATCTTCCGCTGTTAGCCGTGCGGAAAACATGGCTAGCGATTTGACTTTCAAGAGCTATACGATGGAGACTAATGACTACGCTATCCGGAAACATAAGACGGAGTGGCATAAGAAGATAACGATTTCCCTTTCTTGTCTGTTGTTCTTCTTTATCGGGGCTCCGTTGGGAGGTATTATTCGTAAGGGAGGCTTGGGAATGCCTGTCATTGTATCGGTATTGGTATTTATCATTTATTATATCATTGACAATACGGGATATAAAATGGCACGTGACGGTAAATGGATCGTGTGGATGGGGATGTGGACAAGTAGTGCCGTGCTTGCTCCATTAGGTATCTTTCTGACTTATAAATCCAATAAGGATTCTGTGGTGTTGAATGCCGATGCGTATGTTAACTGGTTTAAAAAGGTTTTGGGAATCCGCAGTGTACGTCATCTATTTAAGAAAGAAGTTATTATAAATGATCCTGATTATGAGCGTATCCCTAGTGATTTGGAATCGCTCACAGCAGAGTGTAGGGCATATATTACCAAAAATCGTTTGACAAAAGCACCGAATTACTTCAAATTGTGGATGTCTACTGAGAAGGATGATGAGGTAATGGCTATCAATGAAAAACTGGAGGTATTGGTGGAAGAAATGTCTAACACTAAGTCGGCCACTTTGATAGGAGCATTAAACAATTATCCGGTCATTCCCGTTTCTGCTCATATACGTCCGTTCCATATCTATTGGCTGAATTTGGTAGCCGGGATTATTTTTCCTGTCGGGCTATTTTTCTATTTCCGTATCTGGGCATTCCGTATTCGTCTGGATAAAGACATGGAACGGATTATAAAAAACAATGAACAAGTTCAATTCATCATACAGAAAATTAATAAATAAGAGTGTTATGGAAGAAATTAAAATGGATAGAATAGAAGATGCGATTGCTGACTTCAAAGAAGGCAAGTTTGTTATAGTAGTAGATGATGAAGACCGCGAAAATGAGGGTGACCTGATTATTGCCGCTGAAAAAATAACTCCCGAGAAAGTTAACTTTATGTTGAAACACGCACGTGGAGTACTTTGCGCACCTGTCACAGTATCCCGTTGCAAGGAACTGGATTTGCCGCATCAGGTGAGCGACAATACTTCTGTATTGGGAACTCCTTTTACGGTTACGATTGATAAGTTGGAAGGTTGCTCAACGGGAGTGTCTGCTGCTGACCGTGCCGCTACGATTCAGGCATTGGCTGATCCTGCTTCTACACCGGTCACTTTCGGACGTCCCGGACATATCAATCCGTTGTACGCACAGGAAAAAGGAGTACTTCGCCGTGCCGGACATACAGAGGCAACGGTTGACATGGCACGTTTGGCCGGCCTTTATCCGGCAGGTGCTCTAATGGAAATCATGAGCGATGACGGCACAATGGCCCGTCTTCCCGAACTTCGCGCAATGGCGGACGAACACGGATTGAAACTGATTTCTATTCACGACCTGATAGTCTACCGTCTGAAGCAGGAATCAATTGTAGAAAAAGGGGTAGAAGTAAATATGCCTACCGAACACGGAGCGTTCCGTCTGATCCCTTTCCGTCAGAAATCGAACGGATTGGAACACATGGCTATATTTAAAGGTACATGGAATGAAGATGAACCGATCTTGGTGCGTGTCCATTCGTCCTGTGCTACCGGAGATATTCTCGGTTCACAGCGCTGTGACTGTGGTGAGCAGTTGCATAAAGCAATGGAGATGATTGAAAAAGAAGGAAAAGGTGTCGTTGTTTATTTGAACCAGGAAGGCCGTGGTATCGGTTTAATGGAAAAGATGAAAGCTTATAAACTTCAAGAAGACGGCATGGATACCGTTGACGCTAATATTTGCTTGGGACACCTTGCTGATGAGCGCGATTATGGAGTAGGTGCGCAGATTCTTCGCGAACTGGGGGTACATAAGATGAGACTTTTGACAAATAATCCGGTGAAACGTGTAGGGCTGGAAGCCTATGGATTGGAAATAGTAGAAAATGTACCTGTTGAAACAGTTCCTAACCCGTATAATGAACGATACTTGAGAACAAAGAAAGAAAGAATGGGGCATACATTACATTTTAATAAGTAAATTGCCATTTCGTTTTCATATATCAAATATAATCGCTTATTTTGCAGCGAATTTCACTCAACAACAATAAAATAGATACAAAATGAATCAATTATCAGATCGTTTGAACAGCTTGTCGCCGTCGGCGACGCTTGCCATGTCGCAAAAGAGCAACGAACTCAAAGCGCAGGGTATTGATGTTATTAACTTAAGTGTAGGAGAACCGGATTTCAATACTCCTGACCACATCAAGGAAGCTGCTAAAAAAGCCGTTGATGATAACTTTTCTCGTTATTCTCCGGTACCGGGTTATCCGGCTTTGCGCAATGCTATTGTTGAGAAACTGAAAAAAGAGAACGGTCTGGAATATACAGCTGCTCAGATTTCATGTGCGAATGGTGCAAAACAATCAGTTTGTAACGCAATCCTCGTACTGGTTAATCCGGGTGACGAAGTAATTGTGCCGGCTCCTTATTGGGTGAGTTATCCTGAAATGGTGAAACTGGCGGAAGGTACTCCCGTGATTGTTTCTGCCGGCATCGAACAGGATTTCAAAATTACACCGGAACAATTGGAAGCTGCTATTACTCCGAAGACAAAGGCATTGATTCTTTGCTCTCCGTCGAATCCGACAGGGTCTGTATATAGTAAGGAAGAATTGGCAGGACTGGCTGCTGTATTGGCAAAACATCCTCAGGTGATAGTGCTTGCTGACGAGATTTACGAACATATCAATTATATCGGTGCACACCAGAGCATTGCACAGTTCCCGGAAATGAAGGAACGTACAGTGATTGTGAACGGTGTATCCAAGGCTTATGCCATGACAGGCTGGAGAATAGGTTTCATCGCCGGTCCGGAATGGATTGTAAAAGCTTGCAATAAGTTGCAGGGACAATACACTTCAGGTCCTTGTTCCGTATCTCAAAAAGCAGCTGAGGCAGCCTATACAGGTACGCAGGAACCGGTGAAAGAAATGCAGAAAGCTTTCGAACGTCGTCGTGACCTGATTGTGAAGTTGGCTAAGGAAGTTCCGGGATTTGAAGTGAACGTGCCGCAAGGTGCTTTTTACCTGTTCCCGAAATGTAGCTACTTCTTTGGAAAGAGCAACGGTGAACGTAAGATTGAAAATTCGGACGACTTGGCAATGTACTTGCTTGAAGATGCTCACGTGGCTTGTGTAGGCGGTACTTCATTCGGTGCTCCTGAATGTATCCGTATGAGCTATGCTACAAGTGACGAAAACATTGTAGAAGCTATTCGCCGTATTAAAGAAGCGTTGGCTAAGTTGAAATAAGACTCATAGCTTAAAAAGATAAGGGCGCGATTTGCATTATGTAATTCGCGCCCTGTTTATTTAATTATTTCGTAAATCATCCGGTGCCGGAAAATAAAAAAGGCCGCCTTCCGTGGAAAGCAGCCTATACTTTTTGTAGATTGTATTATTCAGCCGGGTGAATTGCTTCAGACGGACAAACATCTGCACAAGTACCACAGTCAGTACATACATCCGGGTTGATAGAATAGATATCACCTTCAGAGATAGCTTCTACCGGACACTCGTCGATACAAGTTCCGCAAGCAATACAATCGTCACTAATTACGTAAGCCATTTTTCTAAGATTTAAATTATTAGTACTAATTTCTCCGGCAAAAATAAGGCTTTTATTGATTAGTTGTTATGCTTCTATGATTAAATTGACTTAATTTGTACGTCTTCTAAATAAGCAACATCCCTAATATCTGCTATATTTTTCGTATTTTTGCAGCCAAATTACTAATATATAGCGATTATGCCTTTAAATTTACCCGACAAACTCCCTGCGATAGAGCTATTGAAGGAAGAAAATATTTTCGTGATTGACACTTCCCGTGCTACGCAACAGGACATCCGTCCGTTGAGGATTGTAGTTCTGAACCTGATGCCGTTGAAGATTACGACAGAAACAGACTTGGTGCGGCTGCTTTCGAATACACCTCTTCAGGTAGAGATCTCCTTTATGAAGATCAAGAGCCATACCTCCAAGAATACGCCGATAGAGCACATGAAAACGTTCTATACCGATTTCGACCAGATGCGTCACGAGAAGTACGATGGTATGATTATTACCGGTGCTCCTGTGGAACAGATGGATTTCGAGGAGGTGACTTATTGGGATGAGATTACCGAAATCTTTGATTGGGCACGTACGCACGTCACATCCACCTTATATATATGTTGGGCTGCGCAAGCCGGATTGTATCATCATTACGGTGTGCCCAAATATCCGTTGGAGAAGAAGATGTTCGGTATTTTCGAGCACCGGGTACTACAACCTTACCATTCTATCTTCCGTGGTTTCGACGATTGCTTCTATGTGCCGCATAGCCGTCATACAGAGGTGAGGAGAGAAGATATTCTGAAAGTTCCGGAGCTGACTTTGCTTTCCGAATCGAAAGATGCAGGCGTATATATGGTAATGGCTCGCGGCGGACGTGAATTTTTCGTGACCGGACATTCGGAGTATTCTCCGCTGACACTGGATACCGAATACCGTCGTGATCGGGATAAAGGCTTGCCAATAGAAATACCTCGTAATTATTACGTAGACGATGATCCCGATAAAGGCCCCTTGGTACGTTGGCGTGCTCATGCCAACTTGTTGTTCTCCAACTGGCTGAACTATTTTGTTTATCAGGAAACGCCTTACAACATTAATGATATTGAATGATAAAGCAGCGTAAGATAGAACTTCTGGCTCCCGCAAAAAACTTGGAGTGCGGAATTGAAGCCATAAATCATGGGGCGGACGCCGTATATATCGGTGCACCCAAATTCGGTGCCCGTGCAGCGGCTGTAAACTCTTTGGAAGATATTGAAGCACTGGTAAAACATGCCCATTTGTATAATGCCCGCATTTATGTTACTGTCAATACGATTCTGAAAGAAGAAGAATTGCAGGAGACGGAAGAGATGATTCATGCTTTGTACCGGATAGGTGTGGATGCATTGATTGTGCAGGATATGGGGATTACGCAGTTGAATCTTCCGCCGATACCGCTTCATGCCAGTACGCAAATGGATAATCGCACGCCGGAGAAGGTTAAGTTTTTGAAGGAGGCCGGTTTCCGTCAGGTGGTTCTGGCTCGGGAATTATCGTTGCGTGAGATAAAAAAGATACATGATACTTGCCCGGAAGTTCCTTTGGAAGTATTTGTACATGGGGCGCTTTGTGTCAGTTATAGCGGGCAGTGCTATGTCAGCCAGGCTTGTTTCGGGCGTAGCGCCAACCGGGGGGAGTGTGCGCAGTTTTGCCGTTTGCCTTTCAGTCTGGTAGATTCGGACGGGAAAGTGATGGTCAAGGATAAACACCTGCTCTCATTAAAAGACTTGAACCAGAGTGATGAGTTGGAACAGTTGTTGGATGCGGGAGCTTCCTCATTTAAGATAGAAGGCCGGTTGAAAGATGTATCTTACGTGAAGAACGTCACGGCTGCTTATCGGCAGAAACTGGATGCTATCTTTGCCCATCGTCAGGAATATGTACGGGCCTCTTCAGGGACTTGCCGCTTTGACTTCCGGCCGCAACTCGACAAGAGTTTCAGTCGGGGATTTACCCATTATTTTCTGCATGGCCGTGATAAGGAAATCTTCTCTTTCGATACGCCGAAATCTTTGGGAGAAGAAATGGGCACGATGAAAGAGGCACGTGGAAACTATTTGACTGTTGCCGGATTGAAATCATTCAATAACGGCGACGGTGTCTGCTATATTGACGAGCAAGGGCGTTTGCAGGGCTTCCGTATCAATCGTGTCGACGGCAACAAACTCTATCCGCAGGAAATGCCGCAAATCAAGCCGCGCACCAGACTTTACCGTAACTTTGACCAGGAATTTGAACGCATACTTTCCCGTAAGTCGGCCGAAAGAAAGCTGTCCGTAAGTATATTACTGGCCGATAATAACTTCGGCTTTTCTCTGACACTGACAGATGAAGATGATAATAGTGTGACACTTTCTCTTCCCCGTGAAAAGGAACTGGCACGGACGCCGCAAACGGATCATTTGAGGACTCAGCTTGCCAAACTGGGCAATACGCCTTTCGAAGCGGAGAAGATAGAAATCTCCTTTGCAGATAACTGGTTCCTGCCGTCTTCCGTATTGGCAGATTTCCGTCGTCAGGCAGTGGAAAAACTGATAGCTGCCCGCCGGATTAATTATCATCAGGAACGCGCCGTATGGAAACCGACCAACCATGCTTTTCCGCAAACCGCATTGACGTATTTGGGAAATGTGATGAATACCCGTGCCGCCTCTTTTTATCAGGAACATGGCGTACAACAGATTGCCGGGGCTTATGAAAAAGAACGGGTGGAAGATGCGGTACTGATGTTCTGCAAACATTGTTTGCGGTATAGTATGGGTTGGTGTCCCATTCATCAACGCGTGCGGTCGCCTTATAGAGAACCCTATTTCCTGGTGTCGAATGACGGAAAGCGGTTCCGTCTTGAGTTCGATTGCAAGAATTGTCAAATGAAAGTAAAAGCAGCGCAATGAGAATGAACCACCGCAGAATGATTCGTTACAGACGACACAGAGGATATGGAGCTTCTGCCCTTTCTTTTGTAACTGCCTGTTGGAATGGCTTGTGGAAGGAGACACTTTTCTCTGTATCCTCCGTGTCCTCTGTGGTGAGTTTGCTGTTGTGCTTGTTTTTTCTTTCGTCCTGCCATTATGCCCGCCCAAATCTTTCTTCCGAAGAAATGCCGCAGAAAACGAAGGACTCTTTGAATTACCTTTATGAACGGCACTATACATGGAATACGAATCTGGAGTTAACGGCAGATTCCATTTTGCTGGAGTGCCTGCCTATCAAGGATACGTACATAAATCTTTATCGGGGAGATCGTGTGGTAGTGGCCGAGTTTGCCGTACATCCTGCCGATAGTGTAGATAGCGTTTGGGTGAAGCTGGCACATACGCAGGATGAACAGGGGTGGATACGCGAAGTGGAGTTGAAACGATCTTTTGTCCCTACGGATAGTATTTCTCAGGCCATTCATTTGTTTAGTGATACGCACGCCTCCTATTTTGTGGTTATCTTTGCACTTTTTGTCGGTGTCTATCTGCTTCGTGCCTTCCGTCGGAAGCAGTTGCAAATGGTGTATTTCAATGATATTGACAGTGTTTATCCGTTATTCCTGTGTCTGTTAATGGCCTTCAGTGCAACGGTTTATGAATCAATGCAGGTGTTTGTGCCGGACACATGGGAGCATTTCTATTTCAATCCTACTTTGTCGCCTTTTAAAGTTCCTTTTATTCTTTCAGTCTTTTTGTTGAGTATCTGGCTGTTCGTGATAGTCTCCCTGGCAGTGCTTGACGATTTATTCCGGCAGTTGACCCCCGCAGCGGCAATCTTTTATCTGCTGGGACTGATGTCCTGTTGTATATTCTGCTATTTCTTCTTTATTTTAATGGCGCATATATACATAGGTTATTTATTCCTCATCCTTTTTATTCTTGTTTTTGTAAAGAAAGTATATTGGAATAGTCGTTATAAATATTGTTGCGGGCATTGCGGGGAGAAGTTGAAAGAAAAAGGTGTCTGCCCCCATTGCGGAGCAATCAACGAATAATTCTATTGCTGACTTATCGTATTTTTTTAAATAACTTTTTTAAGTGATGAAAATCAGAGCTACCGAACTAAAAGATCTTCCTAGAGTCATGGAGATATATGATTATGCCCGTGCCTTTATGCGTACAAACGGAAATGTAACTCAATGGATTGGCGGCTATCCGTCCGAAGCGTTGATTCGTCAGGAAATAGAAGACGGCCATAGCTTTGTCTGTATGGACGGTCAGGGGGAAATCTTGGGAACTTTTTGTTTTATTTTAGGTGAAGATCCTACCTACCAGCATATTTATGAAGGGAACTGGCTCAATGACGAACCGTATGGCGTGATCCACCGTTTAGCAACAAACGGTAAACGGAAAGGAGTATCAGATGCCTGCCTGAACTGGTGTTTTGAACAATGGGGCAATATTCGTGTCGATACACATCAGGACAATAAAGTGATGCAGCATATTCTGACAAAATACGGCTTTCAGCGCTGCGGCATTATTTATGTGAAGAACGGAACAGAACGTATTGCTTATCAGAAAAAACTTATTAAACAGTTATAATAGACATAAGTCTATGGATGAGAAAATGTTTCCAAACGTTGAAACTCGGTTTTCAAGGCTGGAAACTGGAGTTTCTCTATAGGGAAACTAGAGTTTCTGCGTATGGAAACTAAAGTTTCTAAGCGTTGAAACTGAAGTTTCTAACTATGGAAACGCCAAGAAACTTATGGCTTTGTATTTCTTAGTGAGTAGGAATAACTTTCCGTAGCTATGCCGACAGCCATATAATATCTGTTGCGGGTGGTAGATCGATGCTATACTTTTCAGCTTTATGGTACAGCTTCTCGGGCAGATATTTTAGCTCATTTTGAATACAAAAAAGAATCGATAGAGTGCAAAAAGTATTTTATCCTTCTACTTTAAACCGGGAAGCTTGTTTTTCTTGTAACTTTGCAGCCAATTTAAGAAAAAGAAGCGTAGAATGATAAATAAATACGAAGAACGGCTGGGGACGGAACGTATGTTGCCGCTCATCTTTAAAATGGCACTTCCCGCAGTAGCTGCGCAGTTCGTCAATCTGCTTTATAGCATTGTCGATCGTGTATATATCGGACATATTCCGGGCATCGGAACCGATGCGCTTGCCGGTGTCGGAGTGACTACTTCCCTCATTATTTTGATTTCCTCTTTTTCTGCGATTGTCGGTGGCGGTGGTGCGCCGTTAGCCGCCATTGCGCTCGGGCAGGGAGATCGTTTGCGTGCCGGTAAAATATTGGGAAATGGTTTCGTCCTTCTGATATTATTTACCTTGCTTACGTCTTTTATCGCATATACATTTATGGAACCCATTCTCCTTTTCACGGGAGCTTCGGCGAATACATTGGAGTATGCCGTGGATTATCTTTCCATTTATCTGCTGGGTACTATATTTGTAGAAATATCGACAGGACTGAACAGCTTTATTAATGCACAAGGGCGTCCTGCCATTGCTATGTTTTCCGTTCTGATCGGTGCTTTGCTGAATATTATCCTTGACCCTATCTTCATCTTTGGGTTTAATATGGGCGTGAAAGGAGCAGCTTTGGCCACAGTGCTTTCACAGGCTTGCAGTGCGGCCTGGGTACTGACTTTCCTTTTTTCCAAACGCGCCTCTCTGCCTTTGGAGAAACCTTATATGAAACTGGACAGAAAAATAATCCTTTCCATATTGGCTTTGGGAGTTTCTCCGTTCATTATGGCGAGCACGGAGAGCTTGGTCGGGTTTGTGCTTAATAGCAGCCTGAAAGAGTTCGGAGACATCTACATCAGTGCATTGACAATTCTGCAGAGTGCGATGCAGTTTGCCAGTGTACCACTGACCGGATTCGCACAGGGATTTGTTCCGATAATAAGCTATAACTATGGGCACGGCGATAAGCAGCGTGTAAAAGAATGCTTCCGTATTGTGCTGATAACCATGTTCTCTTTCAATCTGTTATTAATGCTTTTCATGATTCTGTTTCCTTCAACGGTAGCTTCCGCGTTTACGAGTGACGAAAGACTGATTGAAACAGTCCGTTGGACGATGCCTGTATTTTTGGGCGGTATGACTATTTTCGGATTGCAGCGTGCCTGCCAGAATATGTTTGTAGCGTTAGGACAGGCTCGGATTTCTATTTTCATTGCTTTGTTGCGTAAGGCAATACTGTTGATTCCGCTGGCATTGATATTGCCGCATTTTATGGGAGTGACAGGTGTATATGCGGCTGAAGCTATATCCGACGCGACAGCGGCGATATGTTGTACGTTGTTGTTCTTTTGGCAATTTCCCAAAATATTGGGAAAGATTCAGGGGAATACACTACGCACGAGTTAATTTCTGTTTCTGCTGGATGTGATATTCGGCGAACGCCCTGATTACACATGACGCGATAAGTAATATCGGAGATAAACTTCGCATACTCAAAGATTTTACTTACATTTGTTCCTATAAATAAAATGTAAGTAAAAAACATGAGAAAACAACTATCAGTTACATTAGCTTGTTTCCTTCTTACTTCGGCTACGGCGCTCGCTCAAAGCTGGAAATCTTATGAAAATACTGCGAAGGGAAAGACTTATGAAACATCCGATTACGTGACATTGCTGGATAGCACGTTGGTATCTGTCCAACCTACCGGGCAAGGCTCGTTTGCTGTGTGTAAAGTGATTAAAGTACAGACTCCGAGAGGGGCAGTGGCTAACCGGGTAATTAAATACGATTATGACCCTCTGACCGCCTATGCCGAGTTTAAGCGTGTAACCGTCTATCGTGCCAATGGCAAGGTTGACGAACTGGATGTAAAGAAAACCTGTGATTATGCTGCTCCTGCCCGGGCTATTTACTGGGGAGCGAGACAAATAATGCTCGAAATCGGCACTTTGCAACCCGGTGATGTTGTGGATTATGAGATAGCCAAGAAGGGGTTCACTTATGCGTTGCTTGGAGCCGGTGATGAAGACGATTCTCGTTTTATCCCGCCTATGCGCGGGCAATTTTATGATATTGTTCCTTTCTGGAGCGCTGCCCCCACCGTGCGTAAAGTTTATAAAGTAGCTGTTCCTATGGAGAAAGAACTGCAATTCCAGTTCTATCAGGGGGAATGTGCTTCGTCCATGCGTTATGAAAATAATAGCAAGGTATACACTTTTGCCATGGATAATGTAATGCCTTTCGGCAGAGAGCCGAATATGGTGGATCTTTTCGATGCAGCTCCCAAATTGATGATGTCTTCCACTCCTCAATGGAAAGACAAATCTTTGTGGTTCAACAAAGTGAATGAAGACTATGGTAGTTTTGCCCCACTGCCCGAAGCGCAGAAAAAAGTGGATGAACTGATAAAAGGCAAGAAGACCGAAATGGAAAAGATTGCCGTGCTGACTCATTGGGTGGCTGATAATATCCGTTATGCCGGTATATCCATGGGAAAAGGAGAGGGCTTTACACTTCACAATACCAAGATGAACTATACCGACCGTTGCGGAGTCTGTAAAGACATAGCGGGTACACTGATTTCTTTCCTGCGCATGGCCGGTTTCGAAGCCTATCCGGCTATGACAATGGCGGGTAGCCGTGTGGAAAGCATTCCTGCCGACCATTTTAATCACTGTGTGGCAGTGGTGAAGTTGAGCAACGGAACATACATGCCACTCGATCCTACCTGGGTTCCTTTCTGTCGCGAACTATGGAGCAGTGCCGAACAGCAGCAGAACTATCTGCCGGGTGTGCCCGAAGGTTCTGATTTGTGTATCACTCCGGTTTCAGCTCCCGAAAATCATTATGTGCGTATCAAAGCCGATAACCGCTTGGATGCAGACGGTACTTTGCGCGGTACTTTCACTCTTACCGCCGAGGGGCAGAGTGACAGTAATATCCGCCGTATCTTTACTACCGGATTCCGGAGCGAATGGAAAAATACAATGGAAAGCCAGCTTTTAGCCATATCTCCCAAAGCTAAATTGCTGAGCGTAGACTACGGCAAGAATCCTAAAGACTATCAGGCAGCACCTATTAAAATCACTTTCCGTTATGAAATACCGGACTATGCATTGAAAGGTGAGAAGGAGATGTTCTTCCGTCCGTTGGTGATGAATAACCTTTATAATCAGGTACGCTCTTATTTGCGTATCGATACTTCACTGAAAGAGCGTAAGTATGGTTTTAAAGATGGATGTTCGCGTTTGGTTGAACTGGATGAAACGATTCAACTTCCGGCAGGATACAAGCTGGCGAATGCCGACAAGAATGAGACAATGCAAGGTACGGGAGCCGATTTTGAGGGTTCATTGGCGCAGCAAGGAAACAAAGTGCTGCTTCACAACAAACTGGCTTTGAAGAAACGTGTTTATGAGGCTGCTGATTGGGATAGTTTCCGTAATGCTGTGAATGCGCACAAAGCGTATGGTGAATATTTAGTGATTAAAAAGTAGAGCAGAATGAAAAATATACATTATTATATAGTTACGCTGGTGGTACTCTTATTTATGGTAGCTCCGGCAAAAGCGGTATCCGAAGCCGAATTCGGGAAATTGCACAAAACGTACATCTTGCATACTGACGGTAGCCAGGAGATGCGTGTACAAAAGGAACTGACATTGTTTACCCATACGGCAATGAATCGTCTGTATGGCGAAAGTTTTATTGTTTACAATCCGGAGTTTCAGGAATTGAAGATTCACGAATCGTATACCCGTCAGAAAGATGGCAATATCGTTAAGACGCCCGAAAACGCGTTTGTTGAGGTACTTCCTTCTGCTGCAGCCGATGCTCCGGCATATAATGGTCTGAAAGAAATGGTTGTAGTCCATACCGGATTGGAGCTGGGAGCTACTATTTATCTGGATTACTCGGTTATTACCCGTCCGGGGTATCTTCCCGAACTGGATGTGTGCGAGCAGATAGAGGAATTATCTCCTATCAGGGAGTATGTGCTTTCGGTATCGGTACCCGAAAACAAACCTTTGCATTATGAGTTATTGAATGGAAAAGCTGTTCCGGTGGTGAAAACAGCGGGTGGTGTAAAGACTGTGACCTGGGCGTTGAAGAATGTGCAACCTCGTCCTAGTATGCTTGCTGTTTCTTTGCCGGCAGGTAACGTACAGGCTATTGTGGCTTCTACGTATGCTTCAAAAGCCGATGCGTTGAAAGTGATTAAACGGCAATTTGAAAGTAACGACAAAGAAGTTTCTGAACTGGCAAAGAGGTTGACTGCCAATACACAAAGTTCGGAGCAAAAAACGAAACAACTCACTGCTTACGTGCAAGGATTAGGAAACTGCCGTTTGTCATTGTCACAAACCGGGTATCGTTTGCGTCCGGTTGCCGAAGTGATTCGTTCGGCTTATGGAACGGAAGCGGAGAAAGCGGCTTTGCTGGCTGCTTTGCAACAGGCAAGCGGCATTCAGGCCGAAGTAAAGGCTGTCTTTCCTAAAACAGAAGATAAGGATGCGGCAGGACTCGCTGCTGTCAGCAGACTGTTTGTTGCTGATAATGCTATTGCCGATATACAGGATTTTGTATCTGTTGTCAACATGGACGCCCGGTCGGTGACTTTGGAAGGAGTTTCCCATGTTATTTCGCAAACCGACACATTACGAGTGACGGCAGAAGCCGGAAAAACTTTGGAAGCAGGTTACCGGAAATTTGAACTGCCACAGGCGCGGAATGGCTGGGCTGCTTATGAAGGACGTTCAACAGTTGTAAATACGACTCGCCCGGTTAATCTGTTATTGAGATATTTACCTGATGAAACTTATACTTGTATTGTGAAAGTTGCTGACGGGATGAGGCCGGTAGTGCTGCCGACTGATAAGAAGATTGACAATCCGGTAGGTACCGTAGGGGTTACAGTGAAAAAAGCGGCAAAGGAGATAAAGATTGTTCGTACCTTGAAACTGAAAAAGCAATTGATAACTCCGGCCGAATATCCGGCATACTATCGTTTGATGTCGGAATGGTTGGATACCGGTGAAAGCGTTTTGTTATTTTAATCTGTCTTCTGCTGTTTTATAGGCGATGAAGCAGCAGAAGACTTCGATACGCTGCTCGGTAAAGTGGAATATGGGGAGTGTTTTCAAAGTTCCTTTTGATATGCGGAAGGCCTTATGTAAAATTTTACTTAAGGCCTTCCGCATATCAAAAGGAACGAAATGTTAAAATATACCTAGGGGTGTGGGGACAGACGCTCCTGCGGTGTATTTATATTATAGAGAAGCATTAAATCTGGATACAAATAAAAAACACTCGTCATGAAAATGGATAAACTAAAAAAGGATGATATTCAGTTAGAAAAAACAGTATCTGAATTAAAGGAGAGGCTGAAATACAAAGATGAACAGAACCTAAACTTAATCCAGCGTAATCGAGAGCTGAAAGCTAAACTCGGATCGCAGTTATCTCTTAAAAATGAATTAACTGAAAAAGAATTATTATTGACAGTTGGTTTAGAGTCATTGTTGCTTTTGAAGAAACATCGATATAATCACATCAAGAAAGAGGAAGACTGGCTGTTGCTTTACGATGCTATCAATATATTATATGGAGATATTAGCCATATAGTTTCTTCCTTTGGCCTAACCTCTCAAGAGATGAAGGTTTGTTACCTTACTTATATAGGAATCGCCATCTCTGAACAAGCGAAAGTCCTGATTATTGAGACAAATACAATCAAAAGGTATAGAAACAGGATAAAAAACAAGTTGAAATTAGGAGAAGAAATTCTACTATCTGTCTACCTAAATCTCAATTCAAAGAAGATAAATAAGGATTAAAATACAGATAATCAACAAAATGAACGTATGGATAATTTACACATTTTGTCCTCCTCCAATAATTGCATGATATTATAATCCAGACTATTTTTGTCTCACAATAACAAATATATTACTTAATGCTATGAATACATCAACATTTGCCAAAACGATTGTCTCACATTGGAGTGTTATTGCAGTTGTTGCTGTATTGATATATTATAGTATATTTTCGCACGAATTTCAATTGTATTGGGATGATCAGTGGCAAGTGATTAATTCGATGACGAACGACGGGATATCATTGAAGAATTTGCAGACTATATTCCACAGTATTAGTAACGGTCAATACTCCCCAATCAATCAATTATACTACACGCTTATTCATCTATGCTTCGGCTACAGTAGTTTAGCCTTTCATATAGGTAATTTGCTGTTTCATATATTCAATGCCTGTTTAGTGTACTTATTGGCCTATTCTTTTATAAGAAATCATTTTGATTCTAAAAAGGCATTGGGTATATCCTTCTTCACCGCACTGTTATTTGCCATACACCCGGTTCAGGTAGAAACCGTTTGCTGGATTAGTGCGTCGAAGATAGTGCTTAGCACTTTTTTCTATTTGTCGGCACTGATATGCTACATACAATATATGCGCAATAGTAAATGGCAGTATCTTCTAGCGAGTGTGGTCAGTAGTATATTGGCTATGGGCTGCAAAGAACAGTCCGTTATTATAGTTCCATGCTTGTTGCTGTTCGACTGGATGCTGTTCAAAAGAAATATGCGTTCCTTGAAAGTGTATATCGAAAAAGTATATTATCTCATTCCTGCTATTGCCATCTTTATAGTTACCCTTGTGGCCAACAAAGATACAGGAGAAGAAATCATAGGATATACGATAGTAGATCGTTTTATATTCCTTTGCTATTCAGTGTTTAAGTATCTCTTGATTTCGGCTATTCCTTTCAAGCTTTCCTATCTTTATCCTTTCCCCTTTCAGGTAGGCGAAAAGATACCCATGGCTTTATGGATATACCCATTTGTTATCCTATTCATAGGATATGTGATATACCTGAACCGCAGAAAGCCATTATTGGTCTTTTGCACGCTGTTTTTCATATTACATCTGTTGCCGGTGCTTCATGTGATTCCGCTACCCCGCTACGTTGTTGCAGCTGACCGCTATCTGTATATACCGTATATTGCGTTTGCAATTGGGCTTTCCATATTGTCATATCATCTATACGAACGCCAAAGAAAGTGGATTCTATATGCCGGATTCCTATATTGCTCATACCTATGCATTTACACTGCCGATTATGCTCCTGCATGGAAGAACTCAGATACTTTGAAAGAGCACTTTAAAGAAGTTTTAAAGAAAAGAGAAACTAACCTTAGTATTAATTATAAAAACGAGAAACAATGAAAAAGAACAAAATTGTAGTATTGGCCGGAATGGCTTTACTAACGGTGGGAACTATCTTAAACGTGCATGACGCGCTTAATGAGTTCGGAGTAATGGAAATATCACTACATCCGCAGGTGATAGCGCAGTCGGGAAGTACATCCGGGACTACAACTAATCTAGGAGAGCAATTAGATACAAGGGTGGAATGCACAAAAACAACTACTACTTCAAGCAATTCATCTGACACATCAGGCACTAGAACTGATACTAATATTAATGGTGGTATTAGTGCAGGTAATGGAATTATAGGTGGTTCTATCGGAGGAGGCCATTCATGGGGTTCAAGTTCTTCAACCGGCTCATCAACCAACACCACTCAAACCGTAGAAGAAAAATATAAAGCCACAAAATATTATTGCGGCAAATTCAGTTATATACAAACTTGCAGTATTACCAATCCGTGCAATCAGTAATATCAACATCGTAAAAATGCTAAGTTCATTGAACTTGAAATCTATGGACTTAGCATATAAATCTATTAATCAATTCTGTATTGTATGATAAACTACAAATTATTTCCGGATTTTTTTTCATTTAGTGGTCGTATCGCTAGTGTAATCATTCTATTTATTATCATTGGTTGTCAAACATCTCCCAATAAAGTATCAACAGGTGAACATATTGTTTCCGATTCAACTCTTATTCAAATTAATGTTGATCCGGATGGAGAGGAATCTTATGCTTTTGATAGTTTGATAGATGATATATCATACATTAAGTTGGAAACAAACGATGATTGCCTGATAGGTAATATACATCAGATACTTTGCTCTAAAGATTACATTTTTATTATGGATGTTTTTGTCGCAAATGCTGTATATTGTTTTGATAAACAAGGTCACTTTGTTCGACGAATTGGAGAAATAGGACAAGGGCCCGGAGAATATACACGTTTATTTAAAATGTGCCTTACTAGCGATCAGAAACAAATAGTTTTGTATGACTGGAAGTATCTTCATTATTACGATCTGAATGGGAAACATATAAAGGATGTAACTCCAGATTTTGATGTATATGATATTGAATTGGGTAACGAAGATTTTCTTGCAGGATTCCGAGCATCCGGTATAGGTGACGGCGATTCTCAGCGTCGAATGTTATCTGTCTATGATAAAGATCTAAAACTGATTTATAAAGAATTTCCAACTTTTTATAATAAGACGTTTCACTTGGACGATGGAATGATTCCTTTACGTAGTTTTGGAAATAACATTTATATAAATAAACCATGGACGCATTCTATTTATAGGATAGAAAAAGAATGTTGTTATGAGAGGTATAGAATAAATATAGTTAATGGTGGATATCCGGAAATACAAGATGGTATGGACGGTGATACTTATTTAAGAATAGTCGGAACAAAGTTTTGTATAAGAGACTATGCTATATTAAAGGACTATGCATTGTTCTATTTTAGCAAGAATGGCGTAACTTGGACTCCTTTCGTTATTTATTCTCATAAAACAAAAAAGACTTATAAGTGTAATGGCAGATATTATAATCCTTTATTTTTTGCACATTCTCCAGGAAATACACCTATAGTTTGTTATGACGAAGAGACTGTTCTTATTCCGCAATCTGCCACTACTGTTATGCGTATGAAAGAGCGAATTTATAATTCGCCATTAATTAACGATAGCAAGTTAATGCAGTTATATGATGGATTAACGGAAGATAGTAATCCTGTCTTATTCCTCCTACATATTAAATCTATTTAAATGTAACAGGATGAAAAAGAATATCAACATATATATTGTTGGCATATTAGCACTATTATTACTAGGTGTCAATATGGTCACTTTAAAGAAGTATAAGGCCCTAAAGACGTATTGTCAGGAACAGATTGCTGATAAATCCATTACCGGACAAAAAGAAATGGCACTATGGGTAAATTCTCAAATTGCTTTCTCGGTGAATGGAATGAAAATGCCAAATATCTTATTAAAAGAATACAATGGTGTCACAATTCCGCTTGAGGAATATATGAAAGGGAGAAAAGAAGTGTTAGTAGTAAGAGTCAACGAATTATATTGCAGTGATTGCGTCAATTTCATACTTCAAAAAATAGGGCGTTTATCTAAAGAATTAAATCTTGACGAGAATATTTTGCTTATTGGAAGCTACCAATCGTCAACAGCTCGTAGATATTTAGAGAAAAACATGAAATTGCCTTCTACTGTATTTGATATAGAAAATGGAAATTTATCTCTCCCATTGGAAGAAGAAGGTTTTCCATATTGCTTTTTGTTATCAAGTGACATGACAATTTTACATGCTTTCATACCCGACAAAGCTGTTCCTGATTTGGCAAACAATTATCTTAAAAACATAAGTCAACGATATTTTCAAACCAATTAAAAATTTAGAATTATGAAGAAAAGAATTTTATTGTTATGCTTGTTTTGCATGACATTGGGTTTTGCCTATTCGCAAGAGCCTGATCCTCAGATAACAAATATGACTAAGGTTGTTATTTGCACATCTGATAAAAAATCGCTTATAAAAGCTGAGAGTTTAAAAGAAATATGGAAACCGGCTTATATCCATACTATCTCAATAAGTCCAAAGGCTAATCTCAAAGCACTTATTCGGTTGGAAGAATTATTGCAGAAAACTCCGATGTTATACAATCCGGAAAATACACTGATTATTTGTACAGACAAGTATCTTGAACTTATAAAGGAAGCGGCAGCGGGGTATAAACTCGTTCAACTCCCCAATTTGGGATCTTCGGAATCTATGATTGTAGAGGGAAAGATTACTCCTTTGACGAAGGAAGACAACGAACCGGGATATGACTTTAAATTTGTAGAAGAGAAAGCTCTATAGTTCTGTCTATTAGATGCAAATAATGACTCATGCAGTTCCTGAAAAAACATATTACTGAACTATGTTTTATGCTATTATTGTGCGGCACCCTATGGGGAGCCGTGCAATTAATAGTGTCGGGGCATATATTCAACGGTGACTTTGCACTTTATATCCGACAGGCACAAAGCATACAATACGGAGATATGCAGCAAGTGTTTTCGGACATGCAGGAGATGATAGCCCATTCTACTTATCAGCGCTATTCACCTATACTTTACCCGTGGGGATATCCTCTGCTACTATTTCCGTGTGTGGCATTGTTTGGCATCAACTATTTTGCCTTCAAAATTGTAGGAGTTATCTGTCTGGTAGGGGCTTTCATCTTTCTCTATTATCACCCTATTCTCTCGAAAGAGCGTTTCAGAATGTCCGTCCTACTCGTTTTAGCTTTGCTGACAGGCAACATATTCTATTGGGGGTATGTTAACTCCGTCAGCAGCGAACTTCCCTTTTTCTGCTTCCTCATGTTCTCTTTTTGGACAATGAACAAACTCTATGCATTGAAGGAACAGACCGAAAAGCGAACTATACTATACATCGGTTTAGGTATTCTTCTTTTTTTCACGGCACAGATTCGTACGGAAGGATACTTCTTATTTATTTCCTTAATCGTACTTCAATGGAAAAACAGATTATCAGGATGGAGGTTTTTCCTTCCTTATGCATCTGCTCTATGCATTTGGTTTGTCTTTACTCTTGTTTTTCCTTCGGGATATACAGAACATTTTGAGCACTTTAAGGTGGTGACTCTGACAAACCTACTTCACAACATCCAAACATTTTACGAATATCCTGCTCAGATCTTATATATTCCTTTTTCACTCTTCAATCTTTTCTTTTGGGTGAATTGCTTGCTCGGCTTATACATAAGTAGCCGGAAATTAACGGCGGAGTCAGTTTATCTGGTTTCTACCATAATGCTCTTAATCTGTTGGCCTTATGATGTAATAAGGTATTGGCTTCCCCTTTTTCCATTATGTTTCATATTCTTCATTCAAGGATTCCGATTTATGTGTATGGTGTGGGGCAAAAAAGCGGGAAAATGGGTTCTCTATCCAATTATAGGCATACTAATCTGTTCTGTTTGGAAAGTTTCAATAAAATATGCGACCTCACCCATACAGATTTATACTACCATAAATCCGAACGTGGAAGGCGAGAGTGCTCAAGAAATGTACGCCTTCCTCCGTATGAATACCGCTCAGGACGATTGGGTAGCCTGCGGAGAAAGTCGCTCTATCTATTTATATACGAATCGTCTTTCCTGCAATATTTCGGGAGAGATATCCAATCTTCTTGCCAACGTCAACTGGTATGTCGAGTTTCTGTATCGTGGTTCCTATCTTCAATACCCTCATGGGGTGATCAGATTGAACCAGAACCGTTTTCAACAAGTATTTTGTAATCAAGATTTTGCAATATATAAAATACTAACACCATGAAAAGCACAGACATTGAATATTCTATCATTTTGCCTTGCCTCAATGAAGAAAAGACATTAGGCATATGTATCCGGAAAATCCATCAATTTTTTTCAAACACCGGATTAACTTATGAAATTATAGTCGCCGATAACGGTAGTACAGACAATTCCGCTCTCGTTGCTAAGAATAATCGGGCGGATGTGATACAGGTAAGTCAGAAAGGATATGGCAGTGCTTTGAGACATGGCATCGAACATTGCAATGGGAAATATATCATTATGGGTGATGCTGATGATAGTTATAACTTTCTTGAATTATCATTATTTATCGAACGATTACAGGCTGGTTATGATATGGTAATGGGAAACCGCTTTGCAGGTGGAATCACGAAAGGGGCTATGCCATGGCTTCATCGCTATGTCGGCAATCCGTTCTTGTCGTCCTTGGGGCGTTTTTTATTTAAGAATAATATTGGAGACTTCCATTGTGGTCTGAGAGCTTTCACGAAAAAATGCTATAACATTATTAACCCGCAGTGTAATGGTATGGAGTTTGCTTCTGAGCTTGTTGCCTTGGCTTCTATTCATCAGATGCGTATTTGTGAAATCCCGGTGACTCTCTATCCCGATGGTCGGAAACGCAGACCACATTTGCGTTCATGGCGAGATGGGTTCAGACACATGGTGTTGCTTTACAGTCTTTATCTACTGAGGAATTGAAATGAAACGTATCAAATTTCAGACGTTAGCCAAACTGGGGACTTGTATGTTACTTATATTGCTTTTGGTTAAGGTATTCATTGGCGAATGGGTATATATTCCGTCTGATAGTATGTTTCCTACGATAAGTGCAAGAAGTCTGGTTTGGAACTCGAAAATTACATATGGGGCTTTAATGCCTCAGCGAATTGTAGAAACACCTGTACTCAATTTACTCTGTCTGATACCAGCCGTAGCCAAAGCTGATAAAAAAACAAATTGGGGGTATCATCGTGTGTGGGGATACTCTTCTCCGCAGCGTATGGACGTTGTTATATTCAAGTGGGATGAAAATGAAACGCAGTTATACGTTAAACGAATTATAGGGATGCCGAAAGACACAATACAGCTTAAAGATGGGATCGTATATATTAATAATAAGGCTATTGAGGAAAAAGGTAAACGAATTGCTTCTCATGATAATTTTGGTCCTATCGTTATAAAAGAGGATTGTTATTTCGTCATGGGAGATTTCAGGTATAATTCTTTAGATAGCCGGCAAAGAGGACTTGTTCCGCTTCATTGCATATCAGGAAAAGCAATTCATAAGTTATGGAATCGAAATAGTGACTTATCTTTATTTGAAGCGATTGAATAGTGTAATCAAACTTCAGCTCATGTTTTTCGATCAGAAGTTCAACATCTAGTTGGAATCTTCCGTTGCTGTTGACTACTCCAATATAAGTTCTATAACCGGTAACTCGACATTTGGGCGTTCTACAGGTAAAGTGATGATAACATCGTCAGCTCCTGTGTTTTCGGTCATATGGCTTCCTTTTTTGGTTTCAGTCCGAAATTTGAGTTCTGAATTGTCATTCAATAATTGAGCATATTTGATTTTTCCTTTATATTGTTTTAGATATAAGGATTTGAATGGCCATTCTAACACGTGTATATACAGTCGGTTAGTATTGGGGTTATATGTGAGAATACAATTGTTGGGACAAGCATATTCAGTTGGTGCGGCAGTACATCCATAAATGGCGCTACTATGAAAACGCATCCAATGTGCCAGGCCGTTTAAACGTTCTATAGCACGTTCGTCAAAAACACCTCTTGCTGTTGGCCCGACGTTTAGTAATAGATTTCCACCCTTACTGACAGTTTCGGCTAACATAACAATTAGTTGATGTACACTTTTCCAACTGTATTCATCACGATGGTAACCCCATGAGCCGGAGAATGTTTGACAGGTTTCCCAAGGAACTCGTTGGCTGTTTACTGTGGGCCACTGTTGTGGCATGAATTGTTCTGGAGTGATGTAATCCCAGCCTTGTCTATTTTCTGTTAGTCCGAGGCGGTTGTTTATAATAATCTGTGGTTGCAATTTTCGTGCTAATTTGACAATACCTTCTGCATCCCAGTCTTTACTATTCTTTCCATTCTCTCCTTCAGCATACGTATAATCCATGAAAAGTTCATCAATTTGTCCAAATTCAGTGAGCAATTCGGTTAATTGGTTTTTCATATATTCCCTGTATTTTGCCATATTACGGTTCTTATTTAATTCTTTCAAGAGTTCGGGGTTTTGTGGCATTTGGGGGTGGTTACGGTCAATGGTGAAATCGGGATGATGCCAATCCAATAGCGAATAATAAAATCCGATACGTATACCTTCGTTACGAAAAGCATTAACTAACGGTTTTAAGATATCCTTTTTATAAGGTGTATTGGTTATTTTATAGTCCGTATATTTACTGTCCCACATACAAAAACCATCATGATGCTTAGTCGTGAAAACCATATATTTAACTCCGGCTGCTTTTGCCATATACGCCCATTCTTCCGGATTATACAAATCGGGATTAAATAAGTTTTTGTAACGGTTGTAATGTTCATCGGACATTTTTTCTCTGCTTTTTACCCATTCGTGGCGAGCAGGCATAGCGTAAAGTCCCCAGTGGATAAACAGACCAAACCTGTCATGTGTCCACCAAGACATATGTTCCGATTGGTTCAATGAGGAATCATATTGATTTTGAACAATATGTGTCGCATTCGCCTGTTGACAAACGAAAGACAGGAGAAAGAGGGTATATATAATAGTTCTTTTCATACTTAGTACTTTATAGGTAAAATTCTGTTCATCGAATCTACAAAAATAGCTGCCATTCGTTGTTGCATATATGATTGTTCTCCCCGTATGGGATGATGTCCATAAGCTATGCCTTCTGTAACTTGAATATCCGTGGAATATAATTGGCTGAAAGGTTTTCCTGTGACAGGATGTAATACATTTTTTGAGAATCCGATATATTTATCAAATTCAATTAAAGGAAATCCCCATTTAGCGGCGAGTTTTCTGATACTTTCATTGTAAACGGTGCGACAATCATGCCAGTGTGTACATAATACAATAATTGCAGGTTTACCATAAGGAGTATTATAGTATTTGGATGTAGTATCGTTACGTAATTCATAGCATTCCGTGAGGTAACGTTTGATGACATAATCATAGGCTGCCGCGTAATTGCTGCGATCAAATGGTACTTCATAATCCGTGTATTTATCTTTCAGTTGAAGTTCTTCATAAACATCTTTATTGTGTACTTGCATAATGACTAATGCATCAATATTTTCCAGTTCTTCTTTAGAGTAGAGGGTACCATTGGCCATTCGGTTTGCTGTATTGGCTATGGCTTCTCCACCTATGGCCCGGTTTATGGCTTCGGCATTCAGTTTGCGACAACCGATTTCGAACCAACCGTTTTGCGGAGAAGCGAATGAGGCTCCTGTCAATAAGATTTTGTATTCTGTTGTTTTTGACAGGTTTTGTGCTACTGCTATTCCTGTGAAAATATAGAATAACAGCACGGTTAGAAATGTCTTCTTCATATTTTCTTATTTTTTATGGTTTATCTGTAATTCTGTATTTATCTACAGTAGGATTTAGTCCTTGTTTTAAATCGTGATACAATGGAGGTTTGTTAAAGTCAAAACTATAAGGCTCATAAAGTGTGGCACAATCCGGATGAGTCTCTCCGAATAGTTTGTATTCTTTCCATAACCGGTCATAATTATCGATGGCTTTGCGAATACTTTTTGTGTCATATTGACCGTTCATATCTCCTTCGTAGCCTTTGAGCATGATGATCCAACCCTGTTCATAGATTGAATATAAAAGTAATCCGTACTTGGCGGAAGTTTGTAAGTAACGTCTTAGTTCCGGATTGCCTGTTTGTATTTTATCGGCTAATGCTACAATCTCTTTCCAGATAGCAACACTTTGGGATTTTTCTAGTATGATTTTATGAGTTAGTCCTTGTTCTATAATAGTTTTGAGATTCTGTCTCAGTTCTTTCTCTCCTCCGATGAATTGATCTCTCGTCCACCATACATTGATGGGGAGAATTAAAGATGCTCTTCCTCTGACAATCGCGTCAGCAGACAAAAGAGAAAGACGATGAAAACGTTCGATGTCTTTTCCTTTGAATCCGTTGGCTATGGCGTATTTCTTAAATAATTCCTTTTCCGGTAACGACATCCGGTTTGCCCAATTGGCCAATATTGCAACGTTTATGTCACACCATAATTCATTTTTGATATAGGGACCTCTCCAGCCTCCTCCTCTTGACCATGTCCAAATACCAGCAAAATTGGGATTTGATTTTAACTGGTTCAAACAGTAAGGCTGGGAATCTGATTTTAATTCTTCAAATCCATTAAGTACACCGTCTGCAATATAGTTCGGGTATGCTCCTTTGCCTTCATATTCGCGTTGACATTCAATTTCTACAATTTGTTTGTGCTTACCTATTCCTAATGTAGGGTTGAATTTATACGTTCGGTGATAATCCCCCTGTACGTGTTTTATGCATAGATATAGATTGGGGTGAGGTTCAACGTTGTTTGTTACGGAAAGGTAATATTGGGGATTGATATGGAAGTAACCGAAATCCCATGTGCGATAGAAGATTTTTTTATTTTGACGTATGCATACTTCTTCTCTCAGCAGATTTATTAGATTACTGTGTATTTTTTCTCCTCCATCGGTTTTATAAGCAGAATTATGTTCCCATGATTTTTCGTTTCTGGGTATGGGACCATTACCTGTGTGGTAAGGAGTATTTTGCAAGTAAGTTTCTCCTACGCGAATAACCAGACCGTCAAGTTTCGGGAAACGTTTAAATATTTCTTGAAGCATGATTCGGTGTATCTCTTGTGTTTTGGGGCGAGTGAAGTCAATTCGTCCTGTCGCGTCACAAATTTCATTTTTATAAATTTCCACCAGGCGTTTGGGAAGTACGATGATATCAGTAAAGTAATATGCTTCCAATCCGGCTTTATGGATAGCTTCAATCTTGTTTTCTATACGGGTGGCAACAGAATCGATCCATAAACGTTCTTTAGAACCGGTAGGACATATTCTCGGGTCTAAACTGCTATATGTTATGGCTGTATGTACAGATTGAAATTCATTAACTACTTGCGCGTTAAAACCATATTGCACTAAATTCCCAGGTTCATTGAACCATGTGTTTGTGAAAGGTTCACCCGGATTATGATGAACCATATCCATAACAATAGGAGTTTGAGCAAACAGGCAACTCCACAGTGTGTTCGCTAGCAAAAGGACTGGAAATAGGTGTTTTCTCATGATAATATTATTGATTGTTATTAGTAACTTGTTGATCTTCGATAGAATCAAAACCCTTTTGTTGTTGTTTTATAGAATTGATTAATTGTACTCTATCCGGTAAGGAAGTGCGATATTTATCTATATATAGTCCGCATTTCTCTAATTGGTATTCTGTTATAGAGCTAACTCCCAGAATATTTTTCAGACTTTTTAGAATAGATATTTCCCGGAAATTTAAGTTGGGAATAACCAAGTCTGTATTACTGCCGAAGTATGAATATTGAAAATCTTCATCTTTCCCTTCTTTTCGTAATCCGCAACGGCAGTTGATAAATGTGTTATCTGCTATGCTGTTATTAATGGGTAATTCCAGATGGTCGGTCTGTAAAAATGTACTTATGCCTGGGTAGATGTTGTCCCAGTTGCCTTTGTTAATCCGGAAAACATCGAACAAATGGGTGAATTCAGGATTTTGTGCATTATAATTTCGTTTTTTTCCACGGGCATCAATACTTATGCCTGCTGCACTACAATCAAAATATAGATTATCGTGAACGTAATTGCAGTGGCCTCCACCTATAATGGTACCGGAAACGACTTGATGGACTATGTTTTTATAAATTGAGTCCCCCGCATGTCCATCATCTGCATACAATGCATTAGCTCGTGGTGAATGATGAATAAAATTGTGGCGTAAGACGTTGCCTCGTGAAGTCCAGTCCCAACGACTATAAAAGGCTCCGACATCACCTGTGACCCGAGCTATGTCGAACACTTCATTATATTCTAGGATGTTGTTGTTTCCTCCATAGATAAAGGCTGCATGGGGAGCGTTGTGTACCATATTGTGCCGGACGGTAATTCCCACTGCATTGCCTTCTTTTATGCCGATTCCTGTAGTAAAGGTTCCCAGTTTTACAGCAGGAGCATAACTGCGCTGTATTTCACCAAAACGGGTAAAATAATTGTTCTCTATTAAGTGTTTGCAAGCAATCAGATTTTTTCGGTCACCTCCTGATACCTCAATACAGGTGCGACCGATATATTCAAAGTTGTTGCTTTGTATTCTATTTTGTTTTCCTCCCTGAATGATTAATGCGTCTCCTAATATATTTTTGAAGTTACATCCGGCAATCAGACATTCTGTGGCATTTTTTATGATGACGCCATCGCCTAAATGATTTTTGAAGGAGATATTTTCTATTTTTATATGATTTGAATTTATAATGTTAATCAATGGGGTAGTGTCTGATACAATACTCAATAAGTTTTCATCAAAATGTTCGGGAGGGAAAAGATATAATTTTTGAGTTGTAAAATCAATGCACCATTCTCCTGGATGATCTATTTCTTCGAGAAGATTCTCTACATAATATTCTTCTTTTCCCGAACCGTACGGACGATGATATTTGGAACCGATGCCGCCAAATATGCCTACATCTTTTCCTTCCTTTGTTTCTATCCCTACGCTGTGAGTGACAGTTTGTTTGTTCGGGTCTATTTCCTTTATACGTACAGTCCAGGCCTGCCAGGGGATACGCCAGTATCCTGTAAACCATAGACCGTTTTTGACGGCATTCACCCATTTGCCGTGTTCTGGATCACTATATTCAAAAGTACCTCCTTGTTCGTTTGTTCCGAAATTGTCCAATACCCTTTTCATATATAGATAACCTTTGTTGGGGTAACGCGAAAGAGGGAGTAGCTCATTGTTGTAAATGAGTTGTGGAAAGTTCTTACGCTCTTTCATTAAATCGGGAAAAAAAGGAACATTGATACCTATTTCCGATAAGTCTATCTCCATAATAATACCTTGAGCATTCGGGTGAACTCTGTTTTTTGTTTGAGTATCTTTGACAGGTCTCAGTTTTCCTTTCAAGGGTTTATCACACCGCAACTGTACCTTTCCCGGATTTTTACCTTTTATTATTATCCCTTTCTTGCAGTTTTTTATATCTATGCTTTTATGAAGGATATAGTCTCCGTCATGAAGTAAAATGGAGCTTCCGTTCATAGATGCTTTTTCGATGGCTGCTTGTATGCCCCTCTCTCCTTGGAGTGGGGAAAGCTGGATAATACTTTGCCCCCGGCTGGGAAAGGAAAAAGTACAGGCTAATAATAAGATCAGTAAATGTTTCATTGTATTATATTGATTGTTGAAAATAGAACAAGTGCAAAAGTACCGTGATTTAGCCAATCTTTTTAATAATGGCATTTCAAAATATATGAGATTTGTTTCATGAGTTATTCGAAGTATTTTATATCATTGCAGAAAATATGAAAAACATGACGGTTGAGACTGACATAAATCATTCGAATTTGCGTATCATGTAACATGTATTATATAAATGTAACCAGTGTTGTTATGAAGATGTTATTCTCATATATTTTGAAGCATGAGTATTAATTGCCGTGCTGTCTAATGCCTAATTTTGCATCCGTAGTTAAACAACACTAAGTAACCTTTATTAAATTTTTAATTATTATGAATTCATTTACACGTATTGGATTACGATCTCGGTTCCTGTTGGTGCTGATGATTGGACTTATTTTACCGATGTTGTCTGTTTGGGGACAGAATGCAACAATTACTGGTAAGGTAGTTGACCCCAAAGGAGAGCCTCTTGTAGGTGTTTCGGTTTTAGAACAAGGTACAACGAATGGTACTGTTACTGATATGAATGGTCGGTATAGTATTGTTGTTCAGAAAGACTCTTCTCCTCTTCGATTTAGTTATATGGGGTTTGATAATCAGGAAATTGTTCCGGGAAAACGTCGGGTTATCGATGTTACATTGACAGAAAACTCTGTGGTGATTGATGATGTGGTGGTGATTGCCTATGGAACTAAGAAACGCCGTGATATGATAGGGTCTGTTTCTAAAATTAAAAGTGATGAAATGTCGCTGATGCAAGGTGGGCGTTTTGAGAATTCTTTGCAGGGGCTGGCTTCCGGTGTACAAGTTGTGAATGACGGTATGCCGGGTAGTACTCCACAGATAAAGATTCGCGGTATCGGTTCTATTGCATCGGGGAGTGATCCGCTTTGGGTGGTTGACGGTATTGTAGGTGGAGGTTCTACGATGGTGAACTCCAATGATATTGAATCAATAGAAGTATTGAAAGATGCTGCTGCAACTGCAATTTATGGTTCCCGAGGTGCGAACGGTGTGATCATTGTTACAACGAAGAAGGGAAAAAAGGGAGGACTTAAATTCGACGTTCATTATGAAGGTGGTATTACTCCTATCACTAATTCAGATTTAGGATTGGCCAGTACGAAGACATACTTTAATATAATGGATGAGGCTCGTGCTAATGTGGGATTAAATCCGCTTGACCCACAGAAAGATATTATCGAACCGTATTATTCCAATTGGACTTCTCCGATAACTCGTGAGGAAGCTATGAATACGGATATGGATTGGGTCGATTTGGTGACTCGTATGGGACATTTCCATGATATAAACGTGGCCTTGAACCAAGGGGGAGAGAACTCAACGACTTACGCGTCTGTTAATTACCGTTCTGATGAGTCCAGTTTGAAAGGGCTTAGCATGAATGCGGTCAGTGCACGTTTGAATAGTGAATTTAAGAAAGGAATTGTGACTTTGGGAACTCAGTCTTTTCTGAAGTTCGACCGTAAAAAATCGACGAATAAATGGGCGGTAGTTTCTGATAAGTTTCCGTGGCGCAAAGTGTATGATCCGGAAGACCCTACAGGGTATTGGAATCCACAAATGGCGGATGGTCATCCGACAGCTACTCTTGACAACGATTATCAGTTGAGTACAGGTGAGAATTTTAGTTTCCGCACAACATTATATATGGATGTTAACCTGAAGTGGATAAAAGGGCTCTCAGTTCGTGCAGATGCAAGTTATGGGTATGGATTGGCGCAAAGTGATTATTGGTTGTCCGGCTTGATTACGAATACTGGCAATGTAGATGGTAACCAAGGTAATAAAAGCAAGAAAACGACTAAGTCCCAACAATATCATGCTTTTGCCAAATATAACCGTGAATGGACAGATCATGGTCTGGATATTGTAACGGGTATTGAAGCAAATAGGAGTTATACGGATAATGCTGTTGTTGCCGGTAAGAACTTGAGTGGTGAGTTTCAGGAACCCAAGATTATTGGTACAATGCTGGGGAATAACAGTGCTTATATAGGTGGTGAGAGTTACACATTCAGTTTCTTTAACCGTATCGACTATAAGTTCAAGCAACGTTATTTACTTGGAGCATCTTTTGTACGCGAAGGATCATCTAAGTTTGTGAAAGAAAACCGTTTTGGAGACTTCTATTCAGTATCAGGTGGTTGGATTATTTCTGATGAGGCTTTTATGCGTAATGCCGGTTTTATTTCATTGTTGAAGTTACGTGGCAGCTATGGAGAAACAGGTAATCAGAACATTCCTTCGGAAGTGACGAAGAATTCGTATAGTATAAAGAGCAAGCAATATTACAATAATATGCAGAATATGTTCTTATGGAATATCGCTAATAAAGCAGCTAAATGGGAGAAAAACAAAAGTATTGACTTGGGACTTGATTATGCGCTGTTCAATAATAAAGTAAATGGTTCTATTGCTTATTATCGTCGTACGACAAGTGATATGTTGATGCGTGTGCAATTACCCGCATCTGCCGGTATCACCAATAGTGGCGGTAATGCTGACAATAATTCTATGTGGGCAAATGTTGGTTCGATGTATAATCAGGGATTTGAATTTGACATTAATGTTACTTTGGTCAAGAAAGACTTTGAATGGAACATGAACTATAATTTGACGACAAATATGAATAAAGTGACAGCGCTTGATGCGAGTGTTGATGCAAAAGGAACCGGTATCATCAATACACGTCCGGGAGCGATCACGAAGAAAGATCTGGCTTTGGGTACTTATTTTATGGCTGAATGGGCAGGAGTTGATCCGGAGAAAGGTATCGGCATGATTTATGAAATAGATCTTGACCGTTACAATAAGACCGGTGAGACAGTGAAAACCGGAAGATTGATTCCCGCTACTCAATCAAACGTAAATAAACATCGTATAATTCAAGAAGGTAAAACGGCTCTTCCGAAAGTTTATATGGGCTGGACAAATAACTTTAAATATAAGGCATTCGATTTATCATTTATGTTCTATCTCTCATTAGGTAGTTATACCTTTAATTATCATAGATATACAAAATCATTTGTAGGAGATGGACGTAATAATGTGACTGCTGATATTTATGAGAACTCATGGAAGAAACCGGGAGATATTGCAGAGTATCCGCAACTTCGTTGGCAAGATAAATATAATTATGATGACAATGGAAATGACAAGCAAAATGTAACTTATATAAAACATGATGCCGGTCACACCAAGTATCTGGAGAAAAGTGCTTATTTACGCTTGCGTAATTTGACTTTAGGATATACACTTCCACAAAGAATCTGCTCGAAAATAAATATTGATGCTTTAAGAGTGTATGTCTCAGCTGTCAACCTTTTCACCATTACTTCATTTAACGGCTATGACCCTGAAGTAAGAGTAAAGAACCAAACAGGTGCCAATGCGCAGGGAGCTGTATTCTCCGGTAGTGAAATGCCGCAGACCCGTATATTCTCCGCAGGTATTAACTTTAAATTTTAATTAAATATTTGATAGTATGAAAGCGATAAAAAATATAATGATAGCCTTATCCGGTATTGCACTTCTTGCTTCCTGTGATATGGATAAATTTTTTGAACTGGATCGTCCGGAATCTAATCCTTGGTTATCGGTTGATGATTTGGAATATTCTGTTGCTGATCCTTATAATACTCTTTTTCAGAATCCTAACTGGCAGGCACCTATCGGTATTATCCCTTATTATCAGGAATTGGTGGCAGATTTGTCTACGGTTAATCCGCAAGGGGCTTATGAGCAGGAAGCACTTTACTGGTATCCTCGTCAGATGTCTACCTTTGATGTAACAGGACAACAATTTGAGAAGACCTTTTCAATATTATATCGTTCTGTAACAGGAGCTACTTCTCCGTTGACTTATATTGAGGAGAAGGAGAAAAAAGGAGAGCCAGTTTTTGCCAATATGACTGAAAATGATAAGAAGACGTTGGCACGTCAGACCGGAGAACTATATTTTATGAGAGGGTATACCTATTGGCTGATTAGCCGAGCTTTTGTTGCTCCTTACGACCCGGCAGGTGGAGAGGGGAATAATCGTAAGTTCATTCCGTTAATCAATAGGCTTGATTATTCACAAGAGTCTGCACGCAATCCTTATATGGGGACTGTGAAAGAAGTGTATGATCAGATGTTGTCTGATTTTGCTAAAGCTAAAAGTCTGATGCCTGAAGATTATTTTGTGCGTGGTCGTGCCAATAAATTTTCAGCTGCTATGATGTTGATGCGTGTAAAATGGTTAATGGGAGATAAAGACGGAGCATTGGAAGAAGCTGATTATGTGATTACTAAAGCGGAAGCTGGAGTAGCACCTTTTGATTTGACTGAAGAACCGATTGTTGCTTTTAACCGGAATGCCGAACAACAATATACAGTAGACCCGGTATCAAAGGAAGTTATGTTTGAGTGTGCGTTCACTGAAAGCAATCAGGGAAATAACGTAGCTATTCCGTTAGCTCGTATGTGTAAAACTGGTATTTATAATTTCAAGTCAAAGACATTTGATGCTAGTAATAAATTATGGTTGGAAGGAGCGCGTGGCAGTCAGAATTGGCAACATGGTGGTTGGGCTTGTGCTTACTGGAATCCTCGTTTAATTAAGTATATTGGCTGGGCGGTAACAGATGATCCTATGGATTTGACGAATTATGTTCCGAGTGCAGAAGCCTTGGCTGATAAGAGATTTACTCAACTGCATTATTTCCTGAAAAACTATACGGATGGAGGAGATAAAACCATACATGAAATGGCATATAACAAGACAAAATGGAATGCTTTTTGGAATGATAAGTATTATCGGGCTCCGTATGGGAAGTATTCCCAAGTACCGTTGATTCGTTTGGCGGAAGCATATCTGACGCGTGCGACCTTAGTCCTTTCTAAGAATGCATCTCAAGCTTTAGGAGATGTGAATAAGATTCGTCAACGTGCCGGATTGACTCCTTTGAAGAATGTAACTGAAGCAGATATAGAAAAAGAAAGAATCAAAGAGTTTGGTTTTGAGAATGGAGACCGCTTGCTTTATTTAGTAGCTATGCAGAAGACAATTGATGGGCAAAAGAGAAATCCGGGAGCTGTTTATGATAATCCGAATACTGATGGGGATCCGATTCCTGCAATGAATCCGCCTTACAGTACTATGTATGTACCGTTGCCTTCCATTGAATATTTGTATTCAGGATCTTATCAGCAACCTTAAAAGAAGGTGAGGTTCTAAAAAAGAAGTGCCGCTATCGTAAGACATAGCGGCACTTCTTTTTGATAATAACTCTGTTATTTCCTGTACTTCTTTATATATTCGGAAGGAGATAAGCCGTATTCTGTTTTGAAGCATTTTCCGAAATAAGATATTTCATTAAAACCGCATCGATAAGAAACTTCGGTCACTGTATATTCTGTGTTTTGAAGCATATCTAGTGAAGTTTTCAACCGTATGTCAAGGATGAGTTTACTGGGCGACATACCTGTTACGGCTTTGATCTTGCGATATACCTGTACGCGGCTCATACCGATTTCTTCACTGAACTGATCAATGGAGTAGGCAGGGTTTTCTATGTTTTTGTTTATTATTTCCATTACTTTTTTCATAAACTTTTCTTCCATGGCACTATAAACAGAAGTATCTTTAGCTTTCTGTGGCTCTCTGTTGATTGATACCATTTCCGTTCCATATCGTTCTGCGAGTTTTTTCCGATTAATCAACAGGTTGGCAACACGTACAACCAACAATTCCGGATCGAATGGTTTCATGATATAATCGTCAGCTAACGATTCATAGCCTTCGCGCACTTGCGATGAAGTGACACGGGCTGTGAGCAATATGATCGGAATATGTGAAGTTACCATATTGTTTTTAGATAATCTTGTAAACTCAATACCGTCCATATATGGAGTCATAATGTCACTAATCACCAAATCAGGTATTTGTTTTTGTTCTATTTCATAGCCTTCTTTACAATTTACGGCAGTATAGATATTATAGTATTTGCTGAGCAATGATACCAGGTAATTACGTACATCCTCATTGTCTTCTATTATGAGCAGAGTCATTTCCTTGGGTGAAGTATTAGTCTGAGATATCTCGCAGGGATTGACATCTGTTGCAATAAGTGCTTCTACATCAGAATAAGTATGGGTGGATTTTACTATCTTGTCTTTGCTAAGTAGTTGGTTTTCGGTATAACTGTCTTTACCTAATGGGAGGGTGAAAGACACGGTCATTCCATGCCCTTCTTTATTATCTATCCAAATACGTCCGCCATGGAGCTCAATGATACTTTTTGTCAGATTCAGCCCAATTCCGCTTCCCAACACTTTCTCACCTGCCTGGAAGAAAGCTTCGAATATACGGGGCATCATATTGGCAGGGATTCCGGAGCCGCTATCTTCTACTTTAATCAAAAGAATCTTTCCTGCGGGGAGGCCCAAATTTTCAGGCTTCTGAATATCTTCAGTATTGGTTTCCATACTTGAGATGATAATATATCCACCGTTGGGAGTATGCTTTAAAGAGTTGGAGAGCAGGTTAAAGAAAACCTTTTCCAATAGAATGGCATCAAACCAAGTGTCTGTTGAGGAGGTCGTATCATTAAATTCGATAGATATGTTTTTCTTTTCGGCAACAGGCATAAATAGTTTGATGATTTCAGGTATGTAAGTACCTAGATTGTAATTGCTGACGTGAAGTTGCATTTTCCCAGCTTCCAGCTTGTGAAAGTCCATTAAACGGTTTACCAGCCATAATAAACGTTGGGAATTACGGTTGATCAGCTCCAATGGTTGGCGATATGCCGGAGGCATATCTTCTTTATGCAACAGGTCTGTGAGCGGAGCTATGATTAAAGTGAGCGGGGTACGTAGTTCATGTGAGAAATTGGTGAACATCTGTACACCCATATTGTGACTGATTTCAATATTCTGTTTCTCCATCTGTTTTAACTGAAGATCCATTTTCAGTTGTGCTTCCCGGGTTTTATAACGTATGAACAGCATAATCATGCTAATAGTGAATGCTAGATAGAACAAATACGCATACCATGTTTTCCATAGAGGAGGAGTGACTGTAATTGATAATGAAGCATTTCCATTGCTCCATATATCGTCATTATTGCAAGCTCTTACTTTAAAAACATACTTACCCGGCGGGATATTAGTATAGTTAACACTCCGTTCGTGTGTCGGTTCCGACCAACCCTTATCAAATCCTTCAAGCATATAGGAAAATTTATTGTTGGAGGCAAACACATAACTAAGTGCGGAGAATTTGATTGTGAATGAGGTTTGGTTGTATCTTAATTTGATTCTCTGATTTGAGATATTTACCCATTGGGTAGCTTTATTATCTTCCAGATAATCTGCCCAAATTCTCATTTTTGTAATATATACGGGAGGTATAAATGTATTTCGTCTAATTAATTGGGGATTAAATGAAAGGAAATGATTATTTCCACCGACATAAAAAATGTTGGATGAACTTTTCAGGCAAGCGTGTAAATTGGTTTCCAGCAAAGAATATCCATTTTTATTATCCCAGTTAGTGAAAGTCTCTGATTTGGGGTCAAAACATGACATGCCTTTTAAAGTAGAAACCCATAATTTACCGTTATTATCGGCCACAATACTGTTGATAGCATTATTGGGAAGACCGTTCTCTTCATTATATATCGTGAAACTTTCTTTGATATTATTATATAATCCTATGCCTCCGCCATAAGTTCCTATCCATAAATTTTCCGATGCATCAGTATACAGCGTACTGACATGATTGCTTGGCAGGAATTGTTCCGGACTTTTTTCTTCACTACCAAAATGTTTTAATTCATGAGTCTGTGTGTGATAGCGATATAGACCGGCTGCACGAGTCCCCATCCATATATAAGGTCCTATAGCTTTTAAATCTTGTACATTGATGATAGAAAGTTCTGTGGCACGACCCTTTACTGGAAAAGACTCTTCCAATTGGTTGTTCTCCATGTGGTAACGTAGTATGGGGCTGTCTACTCCTAAAGCAATCCAATAAATATTATCAGTACCTTTGGCAATACGTCTTACTTGATTATAAGGAAAATCGGGTATTTCTTTTATTATGCGGCGGGTTTCCATATCATAGAGATATAGTCCGCAATAATAAATACTAATCCATAAAAGATGATCTCCTTCTTTCTGTATATACTTTACTTCATTGTTTGTTACCGAGCGTGGAACATGAAGCGGGCAGTACTCATAACTTTCGTCTTTGGGATTGTAGATGATTAAACCACCGTCCGTGCCTAACCAAAGTTTCTCTTTATATTCCACTATGGCATTAATGTTTCCGATACTTTTCTGGAGCTTATATTCTGGTTTATGAGGAATAAAGAAATTACTGTATGGTGTGTACAAATTAACACCTCCTCCGTAAGTTCCGATCCATATATTATTTGCTTTATCCCTATATAGAGAGATGATGGTATTTTCACTCAAACCGCAGCTTTGTTCCCGTTGGTAATAATTGATAAGCCTGTTTGCTTGCCGGTCATAAATCAGCACTCCTTCACGTGTGGCAAGCATAAGATTTCCTTCCAACGTTTCTACAATGTAGTTGACTTGGGAGTTATTGAAATTTTTGCCGTTTTCCATTGTCAGGTTGGCATCTACAAGTTTACGGTTTTTACGGTCAAACCATTTAAGTCCTGAATCCCACATACCTACCCACAGGCGTTTATCATTGTCTTCATATAAAAAGTAGATTTTATGTTCATCACCGAATTGAAAACGCTCTGTAACATAGGTGACAGGATTCATGATGCACAATGTGTTGTTGATAAGATAGCAGATTTCATTTTGACTGTTTTGCATAAGCCAGAAGACAGAACCGTTGGTTGAAATGGGGATAAAATCATCAGTTTCCTTATTATACAGATTGAGTCCTTTCATGCTGCCTACCCAGATTCTTTTTTGGTTATCGCACAACAAGTGTTTGATGCAATTGTCCGATATAGTATACTGGTTCGCCGGATCATGAAAGTATTGAGTAAATGTATTTGAGGATACATCGTAGCGATTCAGTCCACTGTGAGTCCCTATCCATAGAACTCCGGGCGATTCTTCAATAATGGTGGTAACATCACTGCTGGATAGGGAGTGCGGCTGACCGTCGGCGCGAAAAACTTCGAACTCGGTACCATCAAACCGGTTCAGCCCATCCCGCGTGCAAAACCACATAACTCCGTTACTGTCTTCCAAACTACGTATAACGGTGTTTTGTGAGAGTCCGTTGCTTACGTTATAGTTCTGAAACAATATGTTGTTGTCTTGCGCTCTGCAAATGGAAATAAACAGAAGAAAAATGATGAATGCAATGTTTTTCATGTCCTGATAGATATTTTTAGTAGAAGCAAATATAATTTGTTTGCAAGTAACTCGCAAACAAAATCGAGGCTGAAAACGAAAAACGTAACCTGTGTGATAGTAATGTAACCGGAGTAGGAATAAAGATACATGTATGGAAAAGATTGAAACATGATTTCTAATGGATTAAAATAAGGAGTGCTATTTTTGTAACATGAAAAACAAAGTGAAATGAATTATGAAAAACTCTTTTTTAATAGTTACTGCTACATTGCTTGTATCCGTGTTCTTTTCTTGTACAAAAGAAAGAGTGACAGCCGGTTCGGTTAATGAGGTTTATGAATTTCAGTCGGTAGATTCCACTTGGAAACTTTTGACTTTGCGTGAAAAGATAGGGCAGACAATGTTAATGTTACCTGATCGCAAGAAAGAATTGGATTTGGGAGACGGCTCATTGGACGTGTACTTCAAACGTTACCCGGTTACAGGTTATTTTATGGGGTGGAAGTTGTTTACAGGAGTTCCGGAGGAAGAGCGGGTTGATTTTGTGCGTAGTTCTGTCGAGGAATATCAAAAAGCATCAGAGCTTCCTTTATTGTTTCAACAGGATTATGAATCGGGAGTAGGACTTCAAGGGATGACTCCTTTTCCGAAAGAGATGGCACTGGGAGCCGCAAATTCTCCGGAATTAGCTTATAAATATGGTAAAAGTGTAGCATTAGAATGTCGTTCGTTGGGTATAAACTGGGTGTTACATCCTGTTGCAGATTTAAATATGAATCCATTGAATCCTATTGTAAATACACGTTCAGTTTCGGATAATCCGGAAAAAGCGGTTTGTTTGTTGTCCGAACAGATAAAGGGGTTGCAAGATAACTCTGTTGCCGCTACAATCAAACATTTTCCGGGAGATGGGGTTGATTATCGTGATCAGCATTTGATGACAACTGTCAATTCCTTGTCCGAAGAAATGTGGAAGCAATATCATGGAAAAGTGTTTGCCGAGTTGATTAAAAAAGGAGTTGCATGTATCATGCCCGGACATATAACTTTACCTTTCTATCAGAAAGAAAAGATAAATGATTATCTGCCTCCGGCAACTTTATCCCATGAGCTATTAACTGGGTTATTGAAAAAAGAAATGCATTTTAACGGGGTTGTGGTATCGGACGCGATGACAATGGCAGGTTTCCGGGGCTGGTATAAAAATGATTTGGAAGGGCAAGTAGCCAGCTTTTTAGCTGGGGTAGATATATTGTTGTGGCCTTCTTACGAATACATGGATACGGTAGAAGTACGGATTCAACGTGGTGAAATTCCAATGGAACGGTTGGACGATGCTGTTCGCCGTGTTTGGGCAATGAAAGAACGTTTTGGGTTATTAAATAAAAACAGGGAGTTGATACGTCCTGTCTCAGCAGAAGAAAAAGCTGAAATACGGGAAGCTGCCAAAGAGATAACAGAGCGTTCCATAACTTTAGTACGGGATGAAGATCATAAGTTACCACTTTCTTTGGAAAAAGATAAAAAGCTGTTATTGGTGGCTGTAACTCCCGTAGCTCATAAAGGTAACGACCGTGACTTTAAGCGATTACAGAATTTGCGGGATGAGTTTGTGAAGAATGGTTTTGAGGTTGATTTCCGCCGTAATATACTTTATGAAGATCAAGGTTGGCAGGATAATGCGACTGAAGTGTATGATAAAATAATCTTTCTGGTAGCACGGAATACTCATACTCCATTTGGCCCGCTCCAATTATGGGACGATGAGGCTCAGTCCGTATGGGCTGCCAATTCTATGGACAAAAGTAAAGTGATTGTTATTTCATTAGGTAGTCCTTACATTGGAAATGAATATTTTGAACGTGTCAAGACTTATATAAATACTTATTCGAATGATGCTTCCACTCATTCTGCTTTATTACGGATATTGTTGGGACAGCTTCCGTTCAAAGGTAAGTCACCGGTCAACTTGGAGCATAAACTGTTTACATTTTAATCATTATACTTATGAAGAAATTTTTATTTAGTGGAATTATAGCTTGTCTTATCGGGTTTTGTTTGAGTTGTACTACAACAGAAGACTCTGTAGGGTTACAGATGCGTGCAGGACTTCCTAATTTTAATTATAAGATACAAAAGAATGAACCCGTATCTGTCGTTTTTTTGGGTGGAAGTATAACAAATCATCAAGGATATAGAGTGCAAATTACTGATTGGCTCAAGCAACAATATAGTAATGTACAGTTTACGTCAATAAATTCCGGAATTGGTGGGACCGGATCCGATTTGGGGGTGTTCCGTACAGAACGGGACGTGTTGCAGTATCATCCGGATTTGGTATTTGTCGAATTTGCTGTGAATGATGCCAAAACTGACTCCTTGGTGATCGCTCATTCCATGGAAGGAATTGTACGTAAGATCTGGCATCATAATCCGCATACGGATATATGTTTTCTCTATACGCTAAATGAACCAATGTTGGATGACTTGAAAGCAGGAAAGAATTACCGTTCTGTGCGGTATATGGAGACAGTAGCAGACTATTATGATATTCCGTCTGTTAATTTTGCCGATGATGTTCTGGAATTGTTGAATGAGGATAAGTTGGTTTTTAAAGGAGATTCAAAAAAGGAGTATAGTGGTAAGATTGTGTTTACGAATGATGGGACACATCCTACTTATGATGGCGGACATCCTATATATACAAAGACACTGAGCCGTTCCCTGTTACAAATGAACAAGGCGCAGGAAAAGGCACATGCATTGAAAGCTCCGTTGTATCCGGGTAATTATGAGAAAGCTAAAATGATTCCCGTAACAGAGTTTGAACATTCCGAAGGTTGGAAACTACTCTCGAAAGATGATAAAGCCTTTTCAAATTTTCAGGGAGACCAAAAAGCATTGCCGGTTGTTCTGGAATCCTCGGATTCGGAAGATTTTGTGAAAGTGCATTTTAAGGGAATTCGAGTTGGGGTGTTTGACTTAATCGGACCTTCATCCGGAGGAATGACAGTAGAGATAGACCAGAATGATCCTTCCTATATCCGTAGGTTTGATAAATATTGCGGAGATCGTAATCGTACTAATTATTGTCTGTTTGAGTCCTTGAATGAAGAAGAACATACAATTATTATTCGTCCGGACAATAGACGTTTTGAGAAGGCGGAAATCTACAAGATGAATCCGAAGCGAATAAAGGAAACTGAATATTTCAATGAGTTTAATACCTATCTCGGCTATATTCTTTTAGTGGGTGATATTATACAAAATTAATGGTGCAAGACTGATGGTATAAGGCTGTTATTGTAGTCAAACTATAAATTAGATTACAATAATAGCCTTGTTCTTCAAATGGCATATATTTGTGGTCGGAATATACCGCTTATCAACTCTTTTTGAACCATTTGTAAACCCATTTGCCCACTTTCTCATAGTGTCGGGTTTCAGTATCGGTGTATAGCTTGGAGAAGAAAGAACTGTCCAGTGGTTCACCCGATTGATTGGGATATAACACAATCAGGCTATTATTAGAGAAATATTTTCCTAATTGTCTCGGCAATTTCTCAAACGAGTTGTCATAAGAAATCGTTCCGGGACGGGCGCTGATAATGACTAACAGATGGTCGTAGCTTACTTGCCCTGTCAGTACCAGTAAATCGTTCCAGTCCTCTAAAAGAGAGAAATCCGTCAGTACCTGTTTATGTCTTTTCTTTATCCACGTTTGCAGGCGGACGATTGTCTGTTCGTTTGCAAAGAAATGCACACGACATCCGAGCGTGCTTCCCATTCGGCAGAAATGCTCCAACCAACGTGGAAAGCCGGATTCATATTCCGCTTTCGGAGGGACGGCAATAACGATTCGCTTTATCGTATTGACCGGTATCAGGAATTTGGAGATAATAATCTCGCAATTTAATCCTTTCAGCAGGTTTCCGGCAAGCATTCCGAAATATGAATCAGTGATATTCGCTTTGCGGTGCAGCCCGGTGATGATACTCGTTACTTCATTCTCTTTCACAGAGTGGATGATGCCGGAAGCAATATTCAAGTCATAGCGGGTCAGCTGTTTCAGCGAAACATTGGCTGCTGTTGTTGTCATGGCCGCTTTTTCCAAGTAGCGTTTACTTTGCATTCTCAGGTTATCGGAAGTGCTGTCGTCGTTGATAACGTGCAGTGCCAGAAGATTGTCCTTTAGTTTCGTATCACGTATCACTAAAGAAAGGTTCATCATGTCTTCAATGGTGTCTGGATTGGCAAGAGATACCAAAATCTTTTCAGTTTCCGTCGAAGACTCTTTTCCCGGTTCCGAATCATCCATGGCCAGCTTCTTGGCCGCCCGTTCGGTTATCAGGGAACTGACTACGCAAGTAACGAGGATCAGCAGAACCGTCCCATTCAGTACATCATCATTCAACAGACGTTCGCCGCCGGGCAGGATAATATTATATCCGACCAATACCGCCGCCAATGTAGCTGCCGCCTGTGCATTACTCAATCCGTACATCATGTTTCGTTCGAGAACGGACATCCTGTATATCTTTTGCGTGAGCCAGCAGGCAATCCACTTGCCCGTCAGTGCCATTACAATCATTACGGCAGCCACCTTCAGGGCATCTCCGTGTCCGAAGATAACACGCAGGTTGATCAACATTCCCACTCCGATAAGAAAGTAAGGAATGAAAAGCGCATTCCCGACGAACTCCAGATGATTCATCAACGGAGAAACGTGTGGAATGAGTCGGTTCAGTACCAATCCTGCGAGGAAAGCCCCCAAAATTCCTTCCATTCCTACGAACTCCATGAGTCCTGCTCCAAGAAAGACCATGGCAAGGACGAAAATGAACTGCATCACATGGTCATTGTAGCGGTGAAAGAACCAGCGGCCGATACGCGGGAAGAAATAGATAATTAGTCCACCCAGGAAAATCACTTTTACTACCAGCCATAACCAGAAGAAACCACCGGTTTCTCCTTTGAACAAACCGCCTATGACAGCCAACACCAATAATGTGAGTGTGTCCGTCACTGCCGTTCCTCCTACCGCAATGCTTACGCTACGATGACGTGACACCCCGAAACGGGTGACAATGGGGTAAGCCACCAGGGTATGTGAGGCATACATACTGGCTAGCAGTACGGATGTGATTATACCATATTTCAGATAAGACACATTGGCAACGAATCCGATTCCGATAGGTACAATAAAAGCGAGCAGCCCCAGGACTAACGCCTTGTTCCGTGTCTCTTTGAAATCTCCCATGTTCATTTCCAGACCGGCCAGGAACATGATATAATACAGTCCCACTTTTCCGAATAATTCGAAACTGCTGTCGCGTGCCAGAATGTTGAATCCATGTTCACCCACAGCCAGTCCCGCCAGAATCATACCGATGATATGCGGGATGCGCAACTTGTTCAATAAAATAGGGGCAAACAGTATAATGAGAAGTACAAGGAGAAATATCCATGTAGGGTCGGTAATAGGGAATGTTAAATCAAGGCCAATCCAATCCATAATTTGATGATTTCGTGATATCTGTTGCGCAAAATAACTTAAAAAAATACTATAAAGAAAACGTTTGCCGGTAAAATATTGTTTTACGGGCAATCTTATTTCTTTTCAGTTCTGGAAATCTTTTTACTTCTCCTGTGACATTGGGCAACAATGTGTGGGTTGGAGGAAACTCCAACATTCTGCCCGGCGTCACAATCGGTACTGGAATATCAATGCCAATATCTTCGTGAGCGATTATGACACGATGAAGGTGATCTTTACAAACAAGCTTTTCGGGGAAGAAGCCGGACAAGTGCCGGAAAACGCCGAATGCTGGAAAATGTTGAATGCGGGGTTAGGGGATGTATGTAAGCATTGTCCGTCAACCATGTTGTATGGAACAATAGCGGTGAAAGAAAATGCATACAATAGATGTTAGTGATGATTTTACTCTCATACTCTCATAGATAGCTTCAATCCCTTTATACATCGTTGTTTGCGGCTATGAGAGTTAAGTTGGAGTAACCTGAGGGTAATTTTTACCCTCAGGTTACTAATTCCCACTATTTAATCTGTAACATGTTTATTATTAGTATAATAACCGTTTCCTGGTACATAAATCGGTTGCATCACTCCACCCTCATTTTTCAGTTTTCCTTCGTCACGTAGCCGCCGGATATGTCGCATTGCCGTGCTTCTTGTCATTCTGCAGAGGTCTTGGAAGTCACATCTCCGCATGAATGGGTGTGTTTGGAAGTATTTCGTCAGTTTCCGGTCTATTTCTTCGTTCGTTAGTTGGGAGAAGTCGAGCCCGCCTTTGAGACTTTTTACTTTCAGTATCCCAAATTCATTTTTCAATGTCTGATCGGCACGAAACTGGATCGCTTTCAATTTTACTTTGGTAGCCTTTCGTTTGGTATCTATCGTTACGGGTTCCGTGCTGGTCAGGCAAGGGCGAAAATAACCGATACCGTCCAGATGTACTTGCCGTCCGTTTGCCAATTCCTGTCCCATGATATGCGAAAGGGCGTCGAGTACAGCTGTGACGTCCGTTTCTGTCAGCGAACAACGTTCTTGAATGCGTCGGCTCAATACGTCGGTTCCTATCGAACCGTTATATTTTAGACGTGGGTGCAGTGTCTTTTCTCCTTGTTCTTTGTCCGAAGGCTTCGGGTTTTCATACCAGTCAAATAATATTGCCATAGTTTCATGTTTTGTTTTAAAGTAACCGTTCTTGTTATGTATTCTCTTAGGTAGTTATACGTTAATGCTTAGAGTTTGTTTTGTTAAGCCTTAATGCTTCTCAGGGGCTCACTGCTGTGAATAAGATTGCTTACACTTGTTAACGTTTTTGTTTACAACTGATAGCTTATTTGTTCACACTAGTGAGCTTCTGGTAACTATTAAGCAAAGATACATCAAATCTGAGTGTAATACAAATAAAATGCGGATATTAATCAGGAGAAATGCCTGCTTTCCGGAAGCTTATAGCGTATCTTTACAGGAATTAAAACAATAAATTCCGATTGTAGAAAATAGACAAAAATAGAATGAATATTACTTTTATCAGGCAAGATAGCGGGAGTGGAAAAGAAACTCTCAGTGTTTGTGAGGCAGGCACATTGTTCGACAAAATGAAAACGGAAACAAAATCGGGACACATTATGACTTTGCGCGAACTTATTGAGTCCGTTGGAACAGTTATTTCATTGTTATCCTAGTCCGTTGGATGAGGAAGCGGAAGAAGGGAAGTGGATGACTTCCATGCAGATATTGAACTATTTGCAGACAAAGACACGTGACAGGTTGGCTATCAATAAGGTGGCACAATTCGGATGTACGCTTCAAAAGCTGAGTATTCCTTCCCGAAAGTCTTATCGGGGGACACTTTATCATTTGGTAAGGATAGAGTGAGTGTCCTATTTGTTCAATTCGGTTTTCTGCACATTTTAGGGGGCGGTATCAAAGAGGAATTGTTTTTTATTTTGAGTCAGGTATTTTATAGGGATTAATAGTATTTTTCAATCCCGCCGAATCCTGTTATTCTTTTATTTTCTCTCGTTTTATTGATAAAGTTGTTTAATCGCTTTTCAAATTCTTCAGGCCGTTTCCTTGCTGCTTCAATGTAGGCAATTCGGATGCGTTTATATGTGTCGGAAAAAAGTTGATAATTGTTCCATACAGTTTTATCTTCTTTCAATCTGGCAATTATATCCTTTTTCGCCACTCTTTTCTATCTTTAAAATATTTTATTTCTATTGACATGGTAGCAGGTCATTCTTAGAGTTATTATCCGTCCCTCTGCTTTGGAAATAAGCAATAGATCTTTTTGAGTATTGAGGTAACTTCCGGAGTGAAATGATAGCCATATAGTCCTTATCAGCTTTGTGTTCCATAATTGTACCTGTATTTGTTGTTCAATAGCGCAAATATAGACAATTGCGTATGATTCCCATTGCACGGTTCCGACATTTATTTTTTATTAAGAAGGAAATTATATCTTTGTATCCACCCGTTCATACTTGTTATGTTTCCCAGGAACTTCCTACTTATTTCATACGATTCTCCTCTCTAAATTGTTTGGGAGTCATTCCTTTCATTTGTTTGAATGTTGAACTAAAATATCGGGGATAAGTAAAACCCACTTCACTGCTTATTTCATTTATGTTTAAATTTGTATTGGTAAGCAGTGAGATCGCTTTTTCGATACGTAATCTGTTTATATAGTCATTGACTCCCAAACCCGTTATAATTTTTATCTTGTTGTATAAAGAAGAACGGCTAATTGTCATGAGATCTGCCAATTGCTGGACGGAGAATTCCTCGTCAGATAGGTTTTCATGTATAATTATATTTATTTTTGTCATGAAATCCTCATCTGCTTTACTGTTTGTTAAAGTCTGGAGAGAAGTCGACTGGTTGATAGAGATGTATTGATTGTGTATTTTCTCTCTATTTTTTAAAATATTTCCGATGACGATCTTTAGAGAGTCTAGATCAAATGGTTTGGGGATGTAAGCATCAGCTCCGGATTTATATCCGGTTGTTATCCCTGTCTGGTCATAACGTGCTGTTAACAGTATTACAGGGATATGGCTTATCTGGATGTTGTTTTTTATCTGACGGCATAATTCAAAACCATCCATTTGCGGCATCATCACGTCACTAATAATAATAGAAGGCTGTTTCTTCTGACAGATTTCTAAGGCAGAGACTGCATTGTCTGCCGCATAAACTTTCTTAAAGAACTCAGTTAAAGAACTTATGAGATATTCCCTTAACTCCTTTTCGTCCTCTACAATAAGCACAGTCTTTCCGGTACAATCGAAATGTGTATCTTGGATGCTGGAAGGGAGAGGAGAGTCTTTTTGCTGTAAATAGGCGGATTCTTCTTTTTTATTTGTATTGAGCAATGGCAGCTCCAAATAGAATGTAGCTCCTTTGTTTGTATTATTATAGGCCCTTATAAGCCCCCCGTGCATTTCCATTATTGTTTTGGCATAATATAATCCGAATCCACTTCCTCTCTCTTTGTGATTACCTTTGTGGAATTTAGTGAAGAGATTTGCCATATCCGAATCTTCTATACCGCTTCCTTCGTCTATAACAGATATTCTGACTGTGTTTTCAAGACGTTGCGTGCTTACTGTTATATTGCTGTTTGCCTTACTGAATTTTAGTGCATTCATCAGTAAGTTTGATAGTACTGTTTGACACTTTTGTTTGTCAAACCATACCTCCTCTATGTTGGGATCTATTTGTAATTGTATGCATATCTCTTTTTCTTTTGCCTCATTCATATAGTCTTTGATAACCTCGGTTACCCATTCGTTCAATTGAGTTTTTTGTATTTTCAATTTATTATAGTCTGCCTCCAAACTGCTCCAGTCCAACACCATATCTACTATTTCCCTCATATGTTGTGCTTGGTTGAATAGTAGTTGTAATTGTGGTATCAGATGCTGAGGTAATCCTTGCATCTCACTTTTGTCCATGAGACGTTTTAGTGGGGCATAAATCAATGTTAAGGGAGTACGTAATTCGTGATTTATGTGAATGAGGAAATCTATCCTCTTTTCATTCAGATATTGTCTGTATTCTTTTAGTCTCTTTTGTATTCTTGCTTCCTTTTTTATATTAAAAATGAATATTCCTGCAATACCCCCTCCTATAAGGCTAATACAACATAATATTATAAACCAGTCTGTTTTATACCATGGTGGGGTAATATGGACATTTGTGAGAAGGATAGGAGTGGTATAATTTCCGTCTTTTGTCATACATGCTACTTCGATGCGGTATTTACCGGTAGATAGGTTGGAAAGATCCAATATCGGATTATATGATTCGATTATCTTATTAACATTTCCTTTTATGATATATCGGAATGGAACTCGTTGGAAAATATCTTTATTTTTAATATATACCCGTAGGGCGAGTGCATTATGTTCCCATGGAACTTTTATATTTTGGGTGTCTATACCGGATGTATACGGTTGCCCGTTAAGTTCTATGCTGTAAAGTGCTATTTCCGGATCTGGTTCATTAGGCTCTGGGATGTCTGTGTTTATTCGGACCAGTCCTTCTATGCCACCAAAGTAAAGATATCGGCTGTTTTTTTCAGCCCGTTGTTGATAAGTAAATATTATTTCATTGGGATAAAATCCGTCGCTTCTGTTCCATTGAATAAATCTGTTTTCTTTTATGCAGTAAGAAAATAGTTGGTTTTGTGCACAGATCCATATCCTTTCTGAAGAAGGCTCATAACGGAGGGCGGTAATATCATTGAATAACTGTGACCTGATTTTAAAATATCTTTTCTCTTTTATATCATAATATCCCATTCCTGTTGTTGTTCCTACCCATATCTTATTTATTCCGTCGTAATCAATCGCACTGATAACTTCTTTCTCGTCCAATTGAAAAAGAAGATCAATGCTGTCATTCTTGTTAATGATTCGGAATACTTTGTTTCCATTCATTGCCAAGGATATCTTTTTGTCGCAGTAGGCTATGACCGAGGCTTGTAATTGATAATTGTTATCATTTTTGATTGGAGAGAATTTTTTATTATTTATATTATATACCCATAGCTCCTTACTAAGTATATATATTTTGTTTTCTGTCACTCGGTGAGCGCGTGGAAGATATCCGTAAAAGCACTGCCTGAAGTTAATACTGTCGTTTATTATCACAAACGGTCGATAAATACCTGTGTTTTTTTCAAACAGGAAAAGTCCCTTTGTGTAAACAGATACCATTAGTTCTTTTTCTGATACTGGGGCTATGGAAATCACTTTATCCCCATAGGTAGACGAGAAGTGCTTGAAGTTTCCCGTTTGAGGATCATACAAGTTTATTCCGCCTCCGTCCGTACCAATCCATAACTTTCCATTAGCTTCCTCGTAAAAACTCGTCACAGATTTTTCGCTCAATCCATTATTATATCCTAAAGGACAGTCTTTATAAGTACGTATGTAACTTTCTTTGATATTGAAAACTCCTCCTCTAACACTTCCCGCCCATAAACATTCGTTGCTATCCTTATATAATACAGTAATAGAATTGACAGGGAGTGAATTTTCATCTCCGGCAATATGATAGAGGTTAGAGAATTTTTCATTGCGTAGTTCCAGTCGATTTATTCCTCCGCCATCAGTTGCTAACCATAGATATCCTTTCTTTTCTATTATATCCAATACATAATTGTTTGTCAATCCGGAGTTGTTGCTCGTATATTGTTTTATAAGTTTTCCTGTTTTCTCATAACAAAACAGGCCTTGTCCCCAAAAAGATAAATATATGTATCCGTTTGAAGCCAGACATGCTCCTTGTAAAATATTGTTTGGACAAGAGAAAAAACGCTTTAATTGCATATTGGGGTAATTCAATATATATATTCCATCCCTTCTGGTGACGATTAGCACCTCCTTTGGGGAAACTGCTATAATTCTTTGTACCCTATATTTGGTAATGTCACTGTCCGTAGCACCTTTGGGGGTGATGCATACTGCTTTAAAAGAGCGTTTTTGGTAATCATATTTGTATATTCGATTCTCACTTCCGAAAAGTACTCCTCCATTTATGCATAAGGAAGAATAGATGATATCATGATTGAAGGGAATAAAATTCCCGTGTGTCTCATCATATCTAACCATACCTTGTCTGGTAGATATCCATATGTCGTTAAGGGAATCTTGGGTTAAATGTATAATGTGATTGCTTGGTAAGGAATATCTGTCGTTGGGGTGGCTTTTGAATATTTTCAGATTTTGTCCCGTATAAGAATTCAGACCATTTTTTGTTCCTATCCATAATTTCCCTTTCTTATCTAAAAGTATGGATTGGGCGGTAGATTGAGACAATCCTTCCGCTACGGAAATAGACGTAAACTGGTAATTTATGTCATGACCTGATGTAGATGATATGCAAAGTAGTGTTAATATTGCGAATATACCAAATAACCTGTACATTTTTATCTTTTCGTGTTGTTTAAAGCTGATTTTTTCTATTTAACAACGTATATACATAAAATGTTTATTAATTATTCTGTTTTTGATAAAAAAATGCAGTATTGGATGATATATGACTTTTTTTAAATGCTTTCTGACTATGTTTAGTTTTATGAGTTCTTTCTTTGCGCTTGTAAATAATAACCCCTAATTTATTAAATATGATTTTCTTTATTCCTTTGTTTATACCTCCGTAATTTGTGATGTTTTTGGAGTGGATATATGGTATTTGAACGCCTCTTGTTGATAGGTGTTTTAAACATGAAAAACATAAAAGAGTATGAAAAAGAGTTTTATTTTATTTGTTTTTCTTCTGTGTTCGATTGTAGTTGTGGCACAGAAGAAAAGTATTACGGGCATAATAACGGATACTGCGGGTGAGGCGGTCATTGGTGCCAGTATTGTGGAAGTTGGAACAACAAATGGCACTGTTTCTGACGTTGATGGTAATTTTACACTCTCGGTTTCTGATAATGCCAGTATACAGGTTTCATTCATAGGTTTTTCTTCCCAGACTTTGAGTGTGCAAGGAAAAATGAATTTTAAGATAATCTTAAAAGAAGACAGTGAGCTTTTGCAGGAAGTTGTTGTGACCGGTTATGGCGGAAAAGTTTCACGGGCAAAACTGACGAATTCTATATCGACTGTCAGTCCCCAGATATTAGAGAAGGGTATATATACAAATCCCTCTCAGGCACTGTCGGGTTCTGTTCCCGGTTTAAAGGTTTCTCTCACTTCGGGAAATCCTACTTCATCTCCTAAAGTTATATTACGTGGTGGAACGGAATTTGATGGTTCGGGAGGACCCCTGGTGATAGTGGACGGACAGCTTCGTGATAATTTTGATGATATCAATCCTCAGGATATTGCATCTATGGATGTTCTGAAGGATGCTGGGGCTACGGCCATATACGGTGCCCGTGCAAGTAATGGTGTCATTTTAATTACAACAAAATCTGGCCGGGCAGGACATCGGGAAATTAATTTCAGAGCAAATATAGGTCTCGGTTATGTTAATAATCCCTACGACTTTTTGGGCGCGGAAGACTATATTACAGTCCTTCGTACAGCCTATAAAAATACCCCGTGGGCAGCTACGGCAAATCTTACAGGTTCTACGCCTTTTGGTACGGGTAATAAGCTCGGTGCGAATATGGTGTGGAATATTATGGGGAAAACGGATGAAAATGCCTATCTTTTGGATATGGGCTGGCGAGAAATGCTGGATCCTTTGGACCCTTCTAAAACAATCATTTATAAAGGTACAAAACCGGAGGAATATAATCTTCGTAATCCGGTAGTGACACAGGATTATACGGTTAGTATGTCGGGGGGGAATGATAAAGGAACTTATTATGCAAGTTTGGGTTATAATGACTCCCCCGGAGCCCCTATCACTACCGAATATAAACGTTATAATTTCACATTCAACGGTTCGTACAAAATTGCAGATTGGTTGAAAACGACTTCCAATGCGACTTTCAGCCGGGCTAATTATGTATGGTTAAACAACGCCTGGGGGACGGAAAGTGATTATTTTGGTCGGGTGATGAGTACTCCTCCTACTGTCCGTTTTGAAGACGAGGATGGTAATCCGACATTGGGTCCTAGTCCCGGGGACGGTAATCAGACTTATGTTGCAAAAAGTTACGATCAGGATAATGAACGGACAAAGTTTACCCTTATGCAGTCATTAGAAGCTAATTTATTCAAGGGATTGGTCTTGAGGGCTTCTGCCAGTTGGTATTATTTTCATACTGTACAAGAAAGTATGCGCAAGGACTATGAGACGGTTCCGGGACAATGGAATCGAACTCGTTCAACTAGTGCAAGCTATTCTCGTCAGTTCTCTCAGACCTATAATGCTGTTCTAGATTATACGACTGTATTTTCTGCTGTTCATAATTTGAATATTATGTTTGGTAGTGAATTTTATGATCAGTATAATAACGGTTTCTCTGCATCCGGTTCTGGTGCTGCTACCGACGATTTTAAAGATTTAGGTCTGACCGATGCAGGTGAGGGTAAACGTCAGATAGATTCGAATCATAGTCGTTACCGTATTCTTTCTTATTTTGGACGCTTGAACTACGACTATGAGGGTAAATATTTGTTCTCCGGGGTATTTCGTTATGACGGTTATTCTTCTTTGCTGGGTAAGAATCGGTGGGGATTTTTTCCGGGAGTTTCCGGTGGCTGGGTTTTTACGAAAGAGGATTTTGTTAAGGAATCACTTCCTTTCCTCTATTATGGAAAGCTGAGGGCTAGTTACGGTTTGAACGGTAATGCCAGCGGAATCGGTCCATATACTCTTCAAGGTTCATATAATTCTAATAAATACCATGGCAACAATGGTTTTCTGATAGGTACTTTGCCTAATCCTTCTTTGCGTTGGGAAAAGACGGCCAGTTTTGATATAGGCTTGAATGTAGGACTCTTGGGAGGACGCTTGAATTTGGATATCGATTACTACAATCGTTTGACATCTGATAAGTATGCAGACTTCACCCTGCCTTCGACCACGGGATTCTCTTCTGTTAAGAACAATAATGGAAAATTACGTAATAGCGGAATCGAATTACAACTCTCTGGTAAGGTGTTGGATGTCAACGATTTTACTTGGGATGCTTCTTTTAATATAACTTATAATAAGAATAAGATTATAGCCCTTCCTGATAACGGGCAGGTACGAAACAGACAGAATGGACAGCAAGTGTATACCGGTCGGAAGGTTGTAAATCCGGGTACAGGTAAGTTGGAAGATGAGAAGGTGTATGTCGGAGGTTTTCAGGAGGGAATGGAGTATGGGATACTTGTCGGTTACCAGGCCGAGGGTATTTACAGAAGTGTTGATGATATTCCGGGAAATTTGGTTGTGACCTCGGGGAATATTCAAGGTAAATATCAATATGGCCCTGAAGCTTGGAATAAACTTTCTGATAATGAGCGGGCAAAAGGCATAGAGTTAAAACCCGGAGATGTGAAATGGAAGGATGTAAATGGAGATGGGGTGATTGACCAGTATGATCAGGTTGTAATAGGAAATACTACTCCTCGTTGGTATGGTGGTTTTAATACCACAATGTCTTGGAAGGGACTTAGTTTGTATGCCCGTTTTGACTTTGCGCTTGATTATTGGGTTTATGATGATAAGACTCCTTGGTTTTTAGGATGTATGCAGGGGGCTTACAATACGACAAAGGATGTTTTTAATACATGGAGCGAAAGTAATCCAAACGCAAAATATCCCCGTTACGTATTTGCTGATCAGGTGGGAGCTGCCAATTACTATCGTACCTCAACTCTATTTGCCTCTAAGGGTAACTATTTAGGGATTAGAGAATTGTCTTTGTCATATACTCTTCCTCAAGAATTGTCTAAAAGACTATATATGCAGAAACTGCAATTCTCAATAACGGGACAGAATTTGGGCTATTTAACTTCTGCCAGGACGGTAAGCCCGGAGATTTCGTCAGGATATCCCTTGCCACGTACCGTTATATTTGGCGTTAATGTTACATTTTAATAATTCGAAGTGAGATGAGAAATTTAAAATTTATACATATTATGGTGTTGAATATAGCTGCTATAGTGGCTACATCATGTGGGGATATGCTGGATCTCGCCCCGATAGATAATTATGGAAGTACCAGCTATTGGAAAACAGAATCCCAAGTCAGTGCATATATTGACGGTCTTCATAAACAATTGCGAGATATGGCGGAACAGCATATTATCACTTTTGGCGAATTAAGGGGCGGACATTATAAGGATGGCACAAGTGCAGATGGTCTGGCTATCTCTAGTGGGGAAATCCGTTTACAAAATCTGTCTAAGGAGACTCCCGGAGTTACCAAGTTTGGAAATATTTATGGCTGTATAACCAATATCAATCTTTTTATAGCTCGTGTAACTGATGCTAATTTCATTCCGGAAGCTAAAAAGAATTATTATCTTGGACAGGCGTATGGCCTTCGTGCCTTTTACTATTTTGATCTTTATAGAGTCTATGGTGGGGTACCAATTCGTCTTGGCGTGGAAGTTATCGATGGAGTGCTTGATCCGAATAAACTTTATTTGGGGAGAGCTAAACCAAGTGAAGTTATATCACAGATTAAAAAGGATTTGGAAACCTCCCTACAATATTTTGGAGAGAATTCTGATTTTAATTCATATGGACATGGTACCAAGGTGTATTGGTCAAAGGCGGCCACAGAATGTTTGGCTGGAGAGGTATATTTATGGAATTCCAAAGTAACTATTGGTGATAACAAAGCTACCGAATCGGATTTGTCAAAGGCCAAGAAGTACTTGAAAGATGTAGAGGGTAACTATGGACTTCAATTGCAACAAGATTTTAAACGTATATTCAGTGCTGATAACAAAGGTAATAGTGAGGTGATAATGGCTGTGTCTTATATGGAGGGTGAAGCAGAAAACTCCCTTTCTCGTGGATATACCTATTCTCTTGTTTCCGGGACGACTAATAAAGATAGTTTTAGAGAAAATGGAACGCCATGGGATGATGCGCTTGATATACAGAATAATGGTCAACAGAAATATGAGTATAAACTTTCGCTTTATAATAGTTTTGAAAAAGGTGATACTCGTTGTGACGCCACATTTATGCCTTCATATCGGAAAAAGGAAAGTGGAGAATTGTATGTATATGGTACTCATGTATGTAAAAATTTGGGCTCTCTCAATGCTCAGGGAAATAGAGTCTATGATGGTGATCTTATTCTTTACCGTTTATCCTGGGTATATCTAGCATTAGCCGAGATTGCTAATATGGAGAGTGATAATGCAAATGTTGAGAAATATATAAATTTAGTCAGAAATAGGGCGTATAAGTCTGAGGCAGGTTCACATATATATAAGGCATCTGATTTTCTAACTAATGAATTAGCTATTTTACATGAAAAGGATAAGGAGTTTGTACAGGAAGGACAACGTTGGTGGGATTTGTGCCGCATGAAGAATGCAAAGGACGGTATTCCATTAGTGTTCTGTATAGAAGGTGATATTGATAATAAAGTTGCTATTCTTGATCAGAAGACTGAGGCATATAAAGTTTTATGGCCGTTGGATCAGAATATACTTGATAATGATTCGGCATTGGAGCAGACTCCTGGTTATGAATAGAAGAAGATATGACGAGAATATGTCCGGTTGGAAGGGAGGAGTTTCGTATTCCGGCTAGATATACTTTTATATCTGTTTATGGTAGTATAAAGATAATATAAAATAATACGAAGTTGAGTTATGAAAAAAAGTATAATACCCTTATTAGCAGTTTTATTTTTCGGATGTTCAAACGACTTTTCTGACAGTTCCATTGATGTGCTGCGACCAGAGAAAGAAGATTCCGTTGAAAGAGTGGATAAATCGTGGGTTCTGATTTTTTCAGATGAATTTAATATCGATGGGGCCGTTGACTCCAAGAAGTGGAATTATACTCCCAGGGGAGATGTTGCTCATGCCTATTATTATAAGCCGAATGATACATCCGTTGTTTGGTGTGAAGATGGTTTGTTGAATCTCAAGTTTATGAAGGATGAAACAGATCCCCGCGGATATAAATCTGGAAGTATACGCACTGATAGTGGAAAGTTTGATTTTACTTATGGTAAAGTAGAGATTAAAGCTAAGTTTTCATCGGGGAATGGTTCGTGGCCGGCTATATGGATGATGCCTGCCAGTTCAGAATACGGAGGATGGCCTGCAAGTGGTGAAATAGATATAATGGAGCATATAAAAGATTTAGATGTTGCTGTACAAACGGTACATACTACTGGTACGGAGCAAAAGACATATCCTTTTGGTCATTCAGGGTCTAAATTCAAGCAGGGTGAATGGAATATATGGGGAATAGAATGGAACGATAAGAAAATTGATTTTATGGTAAATGGAGAAGTTTGCGCAACCTATTATAACAAAGGTTTGGGCGCAGTACAATGGCCCTTTGATATTCCTTTCTTCTTGATATTGAATGTTGCAGGTGGAAAGGGAATGGCTGGTCCTATAAATGAGAAACATTTGCCTTTTACCATGCAAGTTGATTATGTGCGGGTATATCAGTGGAAATAGTCTTTTGTAAAATAGATTTATAGGGTCCTGAATGTACTCTATGATTTAGAATAATATTTATGGTGTAAAAGTTTGTTTTTGAGGTGACAGTGCCTGTCGAAGGGAGTTGTCAGCACTCTTGTGGTGACAACTCTTCTTTCGATGAGGTAATATTGTTTTTGAAGAAAGAATGGTTTTTTAATCTTTTTAATTTATAATCATATGAGATCAATTTTGTGCTATTTATTGTTTGCTATAGGTGGGACTGTTACTTATGTATGCGCAGAAGAAAAGGAGCAAATCGGATCGGATACACTTGAAAACATTTTATTTGTTGATGATTTTGATGCGAAATGTGTTGTGCCCGACACAGCAATCTGGAAACTTTGTACGTATGCCAACAACGCCTGGTCACAGTATTTTAGGGGTGTGGATGGTTACGAAAATGTAAAGGTGGAGGAAGGCTATTTGAAGTTGAGGGCCTGTAAGGACAACGGGACTTATAAAAATGGCGGGGTGTTTTCCAAGATAGGTTTTCCCTGTGGTACACGTTTGGAAGTTAAGGCCAGATTAACCAAATTGGTTCGTGGAGGTTTTCCTGCTATCTGGCAAATGCCTATAGGAGCACCGGAATGGCCCAGAGGGGGAGAAATAGATCTTATGGAATGGGTACAAGGGAGTCCTAAGCAGATCTTTCAAACGGTACATACTTTTTATATAAATGGTGAAAATGGTTCTGCAGGAGTAACGAACAAGGAGCCTGATAAGAATTTTGATGTAACTAAAGATCATGTATATGCAGTGCAGCGGACTGAAAAGGAATTAATATTTTATGTCGACGGCAAAGAGACTTGGAAATATGAGAACCAACATTTGGATAAGGAGAAACTACAGTATCCATTTTGTGAATATCCCTTCAATATAATTCTAAATTTTTCATTGGGAGGTGAATTGAATGGTATGATGACATGGCCGGGAGAAATCCATGATGAAGATTTGCCGGGAGAAATGTGGGTTGACTGGGTGCGTGTTGTGTTGTTGGATAATAATAAAATCAATGAATGAATATCACTTCTGGAAAACGTGTTTCTAAGAAGGGGGAGATATGCTGAAATAGGTTCTTTATGTTATGTAATTATTTCTCCCGCTTGAATTATAGCCTAAACTATGAATCTCCAAATTATGAAGCCTCTATATAAATGATAGTTGTCTGATGCATAAAATATAATGTCGTTTATTTGTAACAGATTGAGATAGGAATTGCCTTCTTTTGCAAAGTGTTATACAATGTTTGATTTGGTATGAGATAGCTGATTACAATTAGTTCACTTTGCCGTATTAGTGTTTGTTGAATATGGAAAAGCAACAGAAAAATATGACTTTACGTAGAGGACCGTAGAATCGTGGTCGTGGGTAGGTCCCATTACAGCAGCTGAGAAAGACGTACATAAACATATATCTCACAATGGGTGATTTTATTTTGTATTGTAAATGAAAGTAGTAGTTAGTCAACTATATAGCTAAAGGTAGAATGTTGGGAATGATATATATTTCAGCCCCAATTCTGCTAATAATAAATTTAAATAAGAATTATGATGAAAAAGATTTTTGCAGGCTTATTGCTATCTGGTATTGCCATTTGCCATGTAAGTGGACAAACAGCTTTGGAAGGAAACAAATTTTCGGATAATTGGTCAATAGGTATTAATGTAGGTGGCGTGACCCCATTGACTCATCACTCGTTTTTTAAAAACATGCGTTCGGCAGTTGGAGTTCATGTAAGCAAGCATTTAACCCCTACCTTTGGATTAGGTTTTGAGGCAATGGGTTATTTTAATACAACAAAAAGTAAAACAGCATTTGATGAATCAAATGTAAGTTTGTTAGGATTGGTGAATTTAAATAATCTTTTTGGAGGTTATAACGGTATTCCAAGAAGTTTTGAGATTGAGGCTGTGGCTGGTATTGGCTGGATGCATTATTATGTTGGTAGAAACATGGGGGAAGATCAAAATGGTATGTCTACTAAGTTGGGATTAAATTTTAATTTTAATTTAGGGGAAAGTAAGGCGTGGACTCTAGCTCTCAAACCGGCTCTTGTATATGATATGAATTCTATGGGTACGAAACCTGTATATTTCCATTCGGGGCGTGCCGTGTGGGAGATTAGTGCAGGCTTCGTATATCATTTCAGATGTAGCAATGGTGAACACCATTTTACTAAAGTAAGACCTTACGACCAGTCTGAATTTGATGCATTAAATGCTCAAATAAATCAACTTCGTTCAGAACTTGAACGCAATGATAATGTATTGCAGGATGCTAACCAAAAAGTGACAGATTTAGAAACGGCTTTGGAAGAATACAAGAATCGAGAACCGAAAATTGTGAAAGATACGATTGACAATAGTAAAAAAACACTAGAGTCTGTGATTACTTTTCGTCAAGGTAGAATAACTATTGATAATTCTCAATTACCTAATGTTGAACGGATTGCAATTTACTTGAGAAACCACAAAGAGGCAGGAGTTGTAATCAAGGGTTACGCTTCTCCGGAGGGTAGTGAAGAACTTAATGAGCGTATTGCGCGACAGCGTGCCGAGGCAGTTCAAAAGATGCTGGTTAATAAGTATGGGATTTCAAAGGAGCGAATTGTTGCTGAAGGACAGGGAATTGGCTATATGTTTGAGGAACCGGATTGGAACCGGGTAAGTATTTGTACTATTAATTCTAAATAAGAAGTGATAGAAAAATAGAAGATGTATAATAAATAGAAGCAGTTCTGCTTTATAATCATCAGACTTCCCCATTTATCGCAATAGTTTGTGTGGTGGGGGAGTTCCTTGTACTTAGGAAGATATGTAAAATGAAGTAAGTATATTGAAAGACGATATTGCTTGTGGCTAAGTTAGGGCTATATGTGTCATGTAGGGAGCGAGAGTCGTTAATGGATGCAGATATATATTCCTTTTTAAGTATATGTTTATAGAATTACAGTTTTTGTTTGTAGTTTAAAAGTATGTGTCTTTAAAAAAAACAAACATAGTAAGCGAAGCGAGTTGTTTTAAAATTAAACTACTTAAATTATAACATGAAATTACTTTATTTGTCGGAACATCATTCCTGTTTTAATTATGGAATTAAAATTGACAGTGGTTTTACCCAATACAGATTGGCTGCGCAAGAATCCGGACAGATTGATAATAGTTGTTGTTTTTGTATTTTATTTCTTTTGAAAGGAGAACTATCCGTTAATATAGGCAGGGAGCATAATATACATCTTTTAGAGCATAATATGCTGCTTATACCGCAGCATGAAGAAAATAGGGTTGAAGGTATTGTCTCGGCAGAATGTCTGTTGTTGTTTTGGAATAAGCAGATAACGGCTTGTGACAAAATGTATTTTGAATCAATCTCACATGTAAAAATGGAGAACGGTAATAATTGTATTTTACCAATCCGAAAGCCTCTGTTACATATTTTGAGGCAGTTACTTTTTTATCTGGATACAGGATTGCTATGTAGGCATATGCATATCCTTAAGCAGCAGGAAATCATTCTTGCATTGAGGGGGTTTTATACTAAATCAGAACTTGCTGCTTTCTTTTCTAGAACGACTGGAGTAGGACGGAAGTTCGAGGATTTTGTACTGGATAATTATAAGAATGTGAAAACGGTGAAAGAATTTGCAAGTTTGTGTTGTGTTTCGGAACGCTCTTTTAATCGTAAGTTTCAAGAGAGTTTTAGTCAGAGTCCTTACCGATGGATGCAGGAGCGGAGGGCTGAACTGGTTCGTGAGAAAATTTGTGATCCGGATATTGCTTTCCGGGAAATAGCTATGGACTTTGGGTTTAGCTCTCCTGCACATCTGACTTGTTATTGTAAGAAGTTATTTGGTGCAACTCCAACTGAACTGAGAAAGGATCAATGAATAACCCTGAGGGTTAAATATATAAATTGTTATCTTTGTCTCCAAATTAA
>OBJF01000298.1_pt1 | contig 59363 bp, 58 predicted proteins | sample 1519091 | NCBI WGS metagenome assembly OBJF01 (sample SAMEA2452124, study PRJEB22498) | human gut metagenome | biome: human feces; feature: human gut; material: feces | place: Australia | collected 2012
TTTCCCCTCTCGAATTTTTGTCTAAAAAGTGTTGCACTTGACTTGACAATCTACCCACCCCCTAATGCACCCCCTAAATACAGGAGATGCATCACACTCCATCCGGGCATTGGATCAGGCTACTCCTCAATTTATGGACAATTGCAGAGTAGTTTTTTCTTTCACGAAAAAAGAGATATCAATGCGCCAGGGTCAATATCTCTTCCTTTTTTTTATAATTCAATTATCAGGTTCACGGTCTTTCCCTCTCACAAGCTGTGCTTTCTCCGATCTTTTCCTGTCACGATGTAGTATTGCTTCTTGGTTTCATACATTTCCGCATCTGCGGCTTTCAGAAGCAACTTAAAATCCGTGTCCTTTGTGCCACTTATCGCCGTACCGAGGGACACGGTAGCACCCAGTTGGCTTTTTGCCGTTTCCAGTAGTTTCTGAAACGCCGGATGTGTGATGTTTGGCAGAACCGCAATGAACTCATCTCCGCCAAGCCGATACACATGACGCTTTCCGAACACAGATTTCAGCGTCTGTGCGGTCTGCACAATGAATTTATCACCGGCGTCATGTCCCTTTTGGTCATTTATTTCCTTTAGGCCATTTAGGTCGCACATGACAACCGCCAGGGGAAAGTACTTCTCCAGCTTTTCTGTGTATGCCCAATCCAGTGCTTTTCTGTTTTTACAATCTGTGAGCTGGTCATATAATGCACTGTGCTCCAGTGCATCTGCATTATCGCGCAGTCTTATCATAAAAGAGATCATAAACTCGATCATATCTATCTCATTCGAGATCTCATGCAGTTTCTCTTCGGGAGGATTGTCCACACCGTAGAATCCGACCATCTTGCCGTTGATTTTGATTGGCGCTGTCACAAGGGTATTGACACCCTGAGGTTTCAGCCGTTCATAGATGGCTTCGCTTGTTTTTTTGCATTCTTCAATGTCATGGATGATGACATTGTTGGATTCTTGATATTGTGCAAACCATGTTTCAATGATGCCTTCATACGGCACATCCTGCAAGTTATCTTTTTCTTTGGGTACGCCCGCTTTGCACCACTCGTAGGTGTTGTCAAACGTTCCGCGGTCATTCTGTTCAAATATGTACGCTCGATCGGCGGTCACACGCTGTCCGATATACTCCACCAGTTGATTCAGTACTTTGTCCGGATTTTCTTCTGAAGCGGCATACCGAACCATGTCCGTGAGGAATCTCTCGTAATTCAGGATTCGTTCCTGCGATTCGCGCTTGCTGACTTCCAACGTTTCCATTTCCTTATGGTACAGGATTCACTGGAGCTTGCTTCGCATCATCGTGGCAGTCAGAAGCATACTCAGCACCCCGTACAGAATAACATCCACTAGGTTTTTGGATAGAATTGGGTTGTGCTGTGCAAAGAAAGCAAGTCCGATATAGAGCAGTATACTGCTCAGAATCAGCCCGTTCATGACCGCCGCTCTGGCGGTAAACAGCAGCGGCGCTGCCACCATGAACACAATGTAGTTGACAGCGAGCTCCTCCGGTGTAATCAGCGTTCCCGTAATAATGCCGAACAGTAGCAGCACGGCAAAAAAGCTGTATACAACCAGTTTTTTCCCCAAGAAGCTTCTAAGTTGACAACGAGAAATGCAAAAATAGACCAAAGAAAGGAACGTATAGACCAGATACACCCATTTAAATTTTCCGATACTCAGAGAAAACACACTCACCAGCGTTATGACTCCAAAGGCAACAAGCGCCACAACAGAATACAGCCGCATGGCTTTCCAGTTTTCTTCCCATACATCCTGTTTTACTTTCTCATAATCACCACAACTAAACATAAACAACGAAACAATTTGATTCATACGTTTTTTCTCTCCAAACTCTGTTCAATTACCGCTTTACCATTCTGTTAATCCTCGTCAAAATTCAAATCTTACATTTCTTTCTGAAATACAAACATTCCCTCATTGCCATCCCCAATAAAATCATCTGGTGTATCTAGCATAGGATGTTTCTCATTGAAAAACTCTGTGATGTGAAATCCACAAATATTCACATAAAAGTGGATGTTGCGTTTTTCAAAATATGGAGTACAAGTTTCCCATACCTTTGTATCAGGATATAACTTTTCAACCGCATGCCAAATAGACTTTCCAATACCTTTTCCTTGTATACCACTTTTTACATATAATAAGTCAAGATGATTATGTTGCGTTTCGGCGTCGATTGCAACAATCATACCACCAACAGTTTCTCCATCCAACACAGCTTTATATGCTAAACCTTTATTTGTTTATACAGTATAACATATTCTTATTCAAAAATCAAGGAGCCTGCCACCGTGTTATGGCAAGCCCCCTTTTTCATCGTATCTTGATTTTACCCTCAAGCCCTGCAAAGGACTCCATCTTTTTATCCTTTGTTGCTTCATTATATATGTCCATCGTGGTTGTAATATCCGCGTGTCCCATAATCTCCTGAATAATCTTCAGGTTAGTTTCGTTCTCACAAAAGCGAGTGCAGAATGTATGTCGCAAATGGTGGCAACTGAAATGCGGTAACAGTTCAGGCTCTCGACGTTCCTCTTTTGCATCTTCTCCCTCTTTCGCATTACAGTTCTTTTTTGAGTTCGATGTATTGATCCCAAAAGGAATTGAGCGTCATCTTACGGGTTTGGTAAATGAGCAGATTGTCCTCTAAGTCTTTCTGTATTTGCTTCTCCATATCACGAAGCGAAGTCCCGCCTTGCTTTCCTTCAGGAACTTTGTCGGTTGCTACGAGTTTCCAACTATATACGGAATGACGCTCACCGTTACTGTCCGCATACTTATATTCATACTTACCGTCAGAACGCTGCGATTCGCCTGATCGCAAAACCCTACCTTTATTATCTCGCCTTTTTCTGCCATAATTCTTTACCTCCTATATCTCGTTGATTGTGTCTAAAAACGACTCCATTTCTTTTCTTCGAATATACACCCGATTGTCTTTCCAAAGGACGAAGTCTTGGTCCTTATGTTCTCTTGTGAGCCGTCTGATATTGCTCTCACCGATTTGAAAGTATTTCGCTGCTTCTACTACCGTTAAAAGCGGTTTTTCCCAAATCGGAAGCTCTTGCATTTTGCGGTTATGACCTTCGGCATCTATCATAACCTCACCTTATAATAAGGTTTTCGTTCCATTAGTCATACTGACCTCCTAAATGATATTGCTTTCATCTAAGAACATTTCAAACATCTTGCGTTTCACTAAAAGTCTTGCTCCGCCTTTTAAGACAAAAGGTGCATCGCGATTGGCAAGCAAATAATCTCTCAACTTCGTTTCTGCGATATTGTAGTATTCAGCCGCTTCTTTGACAGTCAAAGCGTACTTTTCCCAAACAGGGATTCGAATACTTTGCCGATCATCTACCTTACGAGTTCTTAGAACCCCTTTGTCGTGTATTACTGCTTCTTTCTTGACTGCTCCCGTTCCGGTTATAAATCTCGGTGCTTCAGCATCTTTTTTCTTTTTTACCTCATCGGCAACACTCTCACTCAGTCCGGGTACATAGATGTAATTATTCTTCATAGGCTTGTCCTCCTTAATCATCTGTCAGCTCGTGCTGCGTATATATGATACTAAATCACGAGCATATTGGCAAATGTGCGATTTTCCAAAACGCATAATTATCAGAGGGCATTGATTTCATCAAGGAACTTTTCAAATATGTCTCGTATAATCTCAACCTTTGTGCCTATCCATAGCACAAAATCTGCTTGACGGTTCTCTCTTACCAACTGCCTTAATCGGTGTTCTCCAATATTGAAATACTCTGCTGCCTCGTAAATCGTTAAGGCGTATTTTTCCCAAATTGGGACGCTCTCTTTTTTTACGGTAGTGTTTTTATCTTCCATAGACACTACCTCCGAACGGAACTTCTATCATATATAAGGTAGTCGTAACCGCTGCCCGAACACTTATCGCATTGGTGCTTGATTTTTTCAAAAGGATTGAGCCGCCTAATGATGTACGCAGGATTAGATTTGTAATCATTCAAGCACTTACAGCAAAGACACCGAATGTCGTTTTTTCTTTTAGGTGGTCTTTCCACCCAAAAACCGAGAATCTTCTTCAACCCAATATTGATTCTCTTTTGTAGATACTCACTATCCACAAAACCGATGAATTTCGTCAGCTCGAACTGGTTTACCGTTCTTATCTGCTCAAGCATTACCATTGACGGCTCTTTCAAGCCGAAGTTATCTCCCAATACGATATGGGATGACATATAGCATTTCTTAATTACGGTCGTCATTGCCGCAATAATGGTTGTCTTACTCGCTTCATTGCCCTCATCGCATTGAACGACAAGAACAGGTCTTACGCCGTTTTGGATAGACTCAGGATTTGCTCCAAAATCGTATAAATAGATTTCGCCACGCTTAACCTTACGGGGGATATTAGTATTTTCCATTTTTAACCTCTCAAATGTATTAGTTTGAAGGTCGTTTCTCTCCGGATAAGAAATAGTCCCTTCATTTGTTTGGACTGGGAGAGGTCAAATTATCGGGTATTTTCAAATACTTTTTCAGTTTCTTCAAGGCCGTTTGATACGATTCATAAACAGTCGAATAAGATTTACCTTCTTCAGCGGCAATTTGAAGCAAAGTCTTTCCTTCAAAGAAATATTTGATAAGTCGTTCCCGCTGAATGGGCTTTAATTGCGCTATCGCAGCCTGGACTTGTTTTGCCATTTCATTTGAGATTGCTTCTTCTTCAAGTTCGTTTGAAGCTATTTCAGTATGATGTTCTTCTGTTTCCTCACTAAAATCGAAAATACTTATACTGCGTTTGGCTCGTTTGCTGAATTTATCTTCATTTCTAATATAATCAGCTCGCACGCTGCCAAACAAAGAAAACAAAAGAATAAACGGTTTATACGATGAGATTATCTCATCATACTTTTCAATAAGTTCTTTTTCGGTTAAATCAGTAATAATCGCCCATTTTTCCTTGCCTGTATATCCGGGATATTCGTAACTCAGATTTATTACCTTACATTCGTATTTGAATTGCTCATCAAGAGCAGAAAGATAGTATGTATTCATTATCGTAATCTCCTTTGAATTTTGGGTTGAACTCAAAATTCGGAGATTACGGATATTCAGCTATGTAACAAAGCCAATTGTTTTTAAACATCATAATGCTCCGCCGGGTACACATTTTCTGACCGAACAGATATTGCATTAACAATCCGTATAAAAATAGCAGCAGGTAATTTTTGATGTGCTTATTACTCAGCAATCGATTTTAGAGGCAAACAGAAAATGTGTTTTACAAATATTTAGATATATCTAGGAGCATAAAAAGCCCCTCACTTTATTTGCCGTTAAGTGAGGGGTTTGCAAACTTTATTCTAATAATTTTTTCAGTTTACCAAGAATACGTACTTTCCTATTATGTATGGCGTTAGGATATACACCTTGACGCTTTGCGTATTCTCTTTCGGTTAAATTGTGAAAATACAAAGAGATTATCAGGTCGTATTCATTGTCTGTAAGCTTGTCCAATGCTTTGTGAAGGTTTTCTGCCAAGATTTTGTTAAGTACTGTATCTTCAACATTTTCGCTGATATCTTTAAATTGCATGAATGATTCATCCAAGAGCCTATCGAGCGAATCTTCACGGCTCGGAACTCTTTTTATGATATTTCCGAGCTCATCATATACTAGTCTTTCTTGTTTAAGGTCTTTTTCAAAATAACGCATTTTCCTGTCATATTTTGTATATACCTTATATACTTCATCTGTGACTTCTACAGATTTACCGTTAATCCGTATTGATTTATTGCCGGATTTCATGCCGCTTTTCTCCTTATCAATCTTTTTTTATGATTGATAGCGGGGGACTGCGACATGACGGTATTTTATGTTTGACAAATAAAAAAACACGCTTGTCACATGGCAAATTTCGCCACGCAGCAAGCGTGTTTTTATTTATATATAACAGAAGATCCATATTAGATCTCAATTACTCATAAAGAATAATCTATTAACTTTATCTTTGGATATTGATATTAAAGGGGAGCCGCAATAACAAGTTCTGGCAAGCGCTTGAAATGTTGTGCGTGTATACTAGATTGCTCTAGCGGCTTTGTTTTAACCGATGATAACTATAAATTATCGGAGGTAACCATGATTTTCCTTTGTTTCTCAAGCAAAGACCGAAAAAAGATTGCAGAATCAATTTTCTACCATATACATAATATTGGCTTACCCATATGGTATGACAGAAATGAAATTCTAATGGGTGATGACCGAGATTACAAAAATTTTGTTGAAGGTGTGGATTGCTGTGAATATGCTATTGTCGTTTTGTCGCCAAATGCGATTAACTCAATTTGTGCCAACGAAGAAATCGAGTTGATATACTCGAAATTTTCTAAGAAGGAAATGTATGTTTTCCCAGTATTTTATAATATTCAAGCAAAAGATATTCCCGAACAATATGCCTGGACAAAAAAACTTGTATATAAAGAATTAAATGATTTAACCGACTCAAGAGGATTGTGTAATCATGTTATTTGCAAGGTGCTTAATGATATTATTAAAAAACTAAAATACAAAAAAATAAATGATTTTTTTCGTGCCTTATCAGATCCGCTCAAAACATTAGTGAGCAACTATATATCTACAGATTATGGAAATTATAATGCAAGAGCAGCACTTTTGTATGCGGGTATGTTATTTATAGAAAGTTATGAAAAGCCATTGCCTGATTATTGCAAAAAAGGCATGGAGTTTTTGTTTAACGAAACGAAATTGTCGTTGCCGCTTGATTGGAGAGAGACATTGATTTTTGAAAGACTATTTATCATAATGACCAATTACTATTTATCTTGATTTATTATTGAAAGAATAATCTCAGTGAGTTTCTGAGGATTGGTTTCGTGACCTAATACACTAATCTTTTTGGACAAGTAATAAAACTCATTGATCTTTCCTTTAACTTCGTCCCAAATAATTTTTGCCTCATAACCAGTACTCCCGACGGGAATTACTCTAAGTCCTAACTCTTGAGCAATGCAAAATTCTTGATAAACCCCTCTGCTGGAGTGCATCGAGTCCTTTTCGTGTTCACTTTGACCAAACAAAAAAATTGCATGGCTGCAATCATGTTGCATAAGTTTGCGATATACCACTTTATCCTCATCTGTTAAATCAAGATGAAAGGGAAAAGGTCGCATTGAAAGATACCTATGTGTGTTCCGAATGGATTTTTCCGCCAGATACTGATGTGCATATCCGGTTATATATGTACCTAATTTTCTCCCTACTCCGGTTGATATACGTTTACCATCTTCCAAAAGGCGAATTGCAAGAGTTTTGGAGCGTATATCAGCAAATTGTTCTTCATCAGCAGACACATTATAATAAGCCCCTGAAATAAAAACTTTATTTTTGTTAACAGCACTAATAAGTTTTTTGATTACATCAACCTGATTTTTTTCATCAACAAAAACGCTTTCAATGTTATATCTTTCCCTCAGATCCTGTGCCTTGTAACGCATTGCATCGGTAACGGTATCATCAATATAAATTAAAGCATAATGGAGATTACCATTTCCAGATAGTAATTGTTTGGTGGAAGACAGGCAATCTAATATTATTTGGTCTTCGAAACTATACCCGTCAAAAAGGAATGTGTGAGATACTAGTTCTTTCTTTAAAAAAGTCAGAAAGAGAGCGTGGGTGTCATTATAATGTTCATATTCATCTTGCGTAAGAATCATTGTCTCCGTAGAGATAAAGTCACCATTAATTTTATATACACATGTAGATTCTGATTTTTCAGATAAGGGAAGCTTTTCTTCGCTGATAATAACATTTGGATTTCTTTTTTGACGCCTCAATTCATCTTCAATAAGATGATCATAATTGGTAGTCCATATGCTTCGAAAATTTAATTTGAGAAGATTTTCTAATACGTCATTTCCCGAATAATCTTGATTTACCTGTTGCTCTACTATTTTTGACAAGCTTGACCGCCCCATCTTATTGGCATAATATTGAGCAACTTTATATAAACTTAAGCTATCATTAGGGCTTATGTTTAGCTCACTAAAACAAGGTAATAGCAATTCGTTCCAGCTTGGCAATGAAGAATTCATAGATACTCCAGTGCCGACAAACAAAGAAGCTTCCTCTTTTATTACTGCTTTAGAAAAATTATTTATGAAACTATTAAGCGTATTCTTATTTTCTTCTAACAATTTTTTATGCGTCTGTTTTGACATAATGTATTACCTTTCATAATTTATAGTTATCATCTATTTTTTCTGCTTTATAAGCATTTTCGTTTTATACACACGAACTCAATCGTGCTATCAAAAACCAATTTTTATGTTAGCTTTACATCCTTATCCCCTCCGTTAATGAAAGACTCTCAAACGGTTGATTTCAAACTTGAAAACTGATTAACACTTATATTTAAAAGGCTATCCCAAATGCAGCCGGAGCATCTTGAATTTTCTTTGAGCTCTTTATATAATTTATTCTGTAAAAAATATTACTGGGCTCCGCCCCAAATTTTGCAGTTATACTCGGAGGTCAAGATGATTGAATTTAAAACTCATATCGACGGATTTATAAATTATTGCCGTTACCACAAGAAGCTAAGTGATAAGACAATTAGTGCTTACTGTATTGATTTGATACAGTTTCGATGCTTTACATCGGAGCTTTCAAAGCAGAGCTTATGGAACTACATAGAGCACTTGAATAAATCTTATAAACCCAAAACAGTTAAACGAAAGCTGGCAACGCTCAAAGCGTTTACTCACTATCTGCTTATTCGGGATATTATCGATTGCAATCCGTTTGATAAAATTGAAACATCAATCAAAGAACCTGTTATACTGCCAAAAACCATTCCTTTGGATACGATTGGCGAGATTCTCTGTTTTGCATATACGCAAATAGAAAAATCAAACACCGACTATAAGAAAAACAGCGCAATACGCAATGCCGCGGTTCTCGAATTGCTGTTTGCAACAGGAGCGAGAGTGGCTGAAATCTGCAATTTACACTCTCAAGATGTTGATTTTATAGGCAAATCGGTTAAGCTTTACGGAAAAGGCTCAAAAGAACGTATAATACCTATTGAAAACACATCAGTACTCACTATTCTTTCCGATTACTACTTTATCCATGAGGAAAAAATCTCGGACTGCGGATATTTTTTTGTAAACAAATATGGCAAAAGGCTGACAGAGCAATCCGTCCGCTGTATGATTAATTCTTATTGTCAAACGTGCGGTATATCTATGCATATAACCCCGCATATGTTCAGGCACTCTTTTGCAACGCTCTTGTTGGAACAGGATGTTGATATCAGATATATTCAAAAATTACTAGGGCATAGTTCTATAACTACAACGCAGATATACACCCATGTTACTTCTGCAAAGCAGAAAGAAATTATTAAAACTAAACACCCGAGGAATAATCTTAACATTAACTGATATTTCTCCTCATACCTCAACTTAAAGGCATATTGGCTGTTCTCGGTGTTTGACAGCGCATCAACACATTCTGTCTGTTGTGTACTTCCGAAGGCGGTGCAAAACAGCATAGTCAGCATCAATACAGCTGCCGCCGGTATATACTTTACTCCATGCCTTTTGCTGTTCAGCCTGTTTTCTCCCGACTTTATCAGAATAACTGCACCTCAACGAATGACAATAGCTCACCGTTTTGTCTGACTATCTTCCCGTCCAGCAAAAACAGATTACCTTCTTCCGATATTTTGGTCTGCTTGCCATACTCAGAAATGTATATGCCGTTTGATGAAAGCGCTTTTCCGTTCTCAACCTGATATATTTCGCCTACATCTGCATACTTTTCTTCAGAAAAATCACTGACTTTATATCTGTATGTTACTTTTTTATTTGTGCAGTAGACATACTCTCCGTCAGCGCATACATTATTGAATACCCGGTCACTGACAATCTTTTTTTCATTATCAAAACATACCGGATTTCCGTCTGCGTTTATATAAAATATTGCCCCGTTGTTACTCATACAAAAACAGTGAATATATTGTTCTTCAAGAACGAGCCTTCTTATGCCTGTAATAACATTAACAGCAAAAATCTTGTTGCTGTTTGTCAGAATATAAAGCTCATCTCCGTATTTGCTCATTCCTCGTATATCATAATCATCCGGATTCTTACTTCCGTAGATCTTTACAATATCAAGATACATATTTATCTCATTTGTATCCGGCTCAGCAAAGACACATTCCTCGTGATAATCCGAAAGGTTGATTTTGTATATATCATTGCTGTCGGTTATCGTATCATTGGTATAAAAATATAAATATCCGTCGCTGTAAAGAATTTGTCTTGTAATTTTCCCTTGCGTTATGTCATGAATAATACTATCCTCGATCAAATCAAGATTCTGATTGTATACGGTTATTTTTCTTCCGACAACCTGATAATCGTCATCTGTTATAATATACGGCACATAGATATTTGTGCTATTGCTTGCTATTACTGCTCCGTTTGCCGCTTCATCGCTGATATTATGTGAGGAACATCCGCTTGATAAGAATGCAACAGACAACAGCAAGGCAGGCAGCGCAAAATGATTCTTCCTGATGTTACATTTATTGCTTTTTATAAAAATAATCAACGAAACAAGAACAATAATCAGAGAAATAAAAATAAGCAGCCATAACAACCAAGTGTCCGGTGCTGTATACATAAGCAACAACGAACCGTGTGTATCAATAAAATAGCAATCTCCCGTAAAGTAAGGAGAACCGAGAACAAGCGAAAACGGAGAATAAAATGTTACGCTTTCGGGAGTAAACAGATATACCCACACACAAGTTATAACCAAAGGCACGAAAACAGATAACGGAAGATTCTTTGTTAAAGTGCTGAGTAAAATGCAGAGAGCAGATATAAGCAGATATCCGCATAGCTTTGTCAGCTGAATCATAATAAATACAGCTAAAATGCCGGATTCCTTAAATGGCGTATTAGCAAACGCCTGAAGCGATACCACCCCGACAAAGAGGTTTTCGGTGCCGATTACAGTAATTATAGAGAACAGTTCAATAACCGCAAAACAAATCCAGCATAATACTATAACCGAAAACAAAGCTAAAAGTCTGCAAAAAGAGCCTTTTACCGCATTTGTTGATGAGATGCAAACGGCTTTGTACTTTCTTTCATAATAGCACATAACAGCGGAAATGTAACAGATAAATATTATTAGGATGTATTCAATGCCACAGGTCATGCCCTTTGCGTCCGAAGGAAGCATAACAAGGTGTTCTTTATCGGTGCTGACTCTTGAATAATTTCTGAATAATAGCTGAACGGCATCATATTTTGTAATTATTTCTGGCACTTTGCCAAGCTCGGCAAAATACGCTTCTACCGTTTCGTATTCACCGCTTGCATTTTTCTCGATTATTCTATCCTGCATTGTTTTTGCTGTTTCCGCTTCATTATGTAATGAAATTATTGCGGCTTCTTTTTCATCGTTCAGCTTTCCGCCGAATTTATCCATACATTCAAGATAGTAATTCTGCTGTTGTACGGATAAACTGCTATAGTCGGGTTCGTAAAGCCCGACAGATGATATAGCTTTTATTACTATCACGGCGATTGCGATGAAAAATGCAAACTGTTTGAAATATATTTTTTTAAATTCAAATTTTAACAGCATTTCAGACCTCTTTTCGCTGTTATAAAGGCAAATATAACTGTAAGGATTATCACTTCTGCTAATGTAACAAGAAACGCGAAAACTGGGAAGCCCATAATGTTCACCGCGCTAAATTCTGAAAAAATGCTGTCTGTACCGATTATTAATACAGGATTAAAAACTCCGGGCAAATGCTCTGAGCCTATCACCAGAATAAACCCTGCCGCTATGCTTGCCGTCATTGACAAAATATCATTTTTGAAAAATGAGGATATAGCTGTTGTCAGAAAAGTAAACATCATCAGAATGGCAAGTCTCAGTAGATATGTTACCGCCAATGCTCCGAACAGGTTTAAATCAAGCGGACAAAGCGCATATTCCTGCAAAGTGTAAATCGGCTCTCCGAAGCCGCTTAAACCATACAGCTGATTCCAATAGAAAACATCGGACAAAAACACGACAAACGACATTACAACAGTAAATAGTGCAGCTGTGAACAGCTTTGCGTGCATTACCTTTTTTCGTTTTCCCGATGATATTATTAGATTATGATATCCGAAAACATACTCCTTTGAAACAATCGGAGATACAGCAAGAACTATCAGAAGCATTGAAATTACGGTTGAGAATTTATAATCGAAAATATTGGTGTATGCATCGGAATTTATATAGCTGTCGGCGGCTCTGCCTTTAAAGCAATATTCGTACAGCTCGCTTTCTCTTTTATCGTATTCGTTTCTGCCTTCATAAAATGCGGCTTTTTCCGCCGCTCTGTCTGACAGCTCATTTGATGTATTAGTGTAAAGCAATGCGTATTCGTATGAAGAAATAATATCTTTGATTAAGTTGACATCTCCGTACGGATAACCCGTGTATGTATTTTCGATCGGTTCTTCTATGATACCGTATTCTTCGAGCTTTTGTTCGGCAACAGCCAGTTCTGCTTTAAGGCTTTCGATTTTTTCCTGTGTTATCTCGCCGCCGTATTTTTCATAAAGAACATCTTTACTTATTTCTATCCTGCCTTTTCCCGAAAACAGAATTTGTCTGCCCGAACCCTGACAATAAATCTCCAGCACTTTGACAAGGTTTACAAGTAATAAAACAGCAAGGCAGATTATTACAGACGGCTTCAGTATGTACTTTTTAAGCTCGTATTTCAGCATATCATTCACCTATCTCTCCGAAGTGGTAAATGCACACATCTTCAAGTGCAGGCTGAACATTGACGGCGTCGGGGTGCGGCTTTTCGTCGCTTACAACACGGACATTGAACCTGTCGTCCTCGCTTATAACATTGCTGACGCGCTTTGTCCGCATAAGCTCCATACCCGTTTCGTAGTCGGTGAGTACCTCCCATACCTTGCCGTAAATTTCATTGCAAAGCTCACTTTGCGAGGCGCAGCTTATCATCTTTCCGCCATCGATAAGTACAACATTCTTGGCAATAAAAGCAATATCGGTAACGATATGAGTTGCTAAAATTACTATCTTATCATTCGCAAGCGATGAGATTACATTTCTGAAGCGTATACGCTCCTTGGGGTCAAGTCCTGCTGTCGGCTCGTCAAATATAACGACCTTTGGCTCGCCTACAAGCGCCTGCGCTATGCCGAGCCTTTGCTTCATGCCGCCCGAATGTGCGCCGACCTTTTTGTTGCGGTCGTCATACAGATTTACACGCTTTAAAATCCCGTCGGCATAGGCTTTTGGATTATCGACCTTTACATTTTTCAGTGCCATAGAGTAGAGGATAAGCTCTCTTGCCGTAAAATTAGGATAAAAGTCCTGATTCTGCGGTAAAAAGCCGAGGTGCGACATATAGTCGTGACTGTCACCATCGGTAAAAGCAATACTGCCGCTGTCGGGCTTTATTATGCCGGTTACGCAGTTTATCAACGTGGATTTGCCCGCACCGTTGGGACCTAAGATGCCGTACACGCCTTTTTCAAGGGTGAGGGTGAAGCTATCGAGGGCTTTTTTGCCTTTTGAGTAGGATTTTGTGAGTTGATTGATTTCAAGTTTCATTTTTCCACCTTAATCGTCAAATCGGTCAAAGAATACAACTGTTTCCGTTCTTTCATTCTTTTCCTTATTGTAGCCCGGTACCGTCTGAATAACGCCATCATCATATACTACAAAATTATTCAAAGCCGGCTTGTCATCGGCGTTTACGGTTTTGATTACTTTACCGCTTTCGATATCATAATATCTCAGAGTTTGTTTCTGACCTGTTACAATACCATCGTCATCAACTTCCTCATAATCCATAGTTACCGCAATTTTGCCGTCAGGCGAAATACCCATACATCCTGCCTCGTCAGCGGTTTCAGGCGTAAATTCCATAAGTTTGTCAGTTTCTGTATCATAAAGAACCGCAAAGCTGTCCGAACCCGGATTTTCATCTTCACCGTATCTTTTTAACGAAAGAAAAGCGATATATTTTCCGAAACGGTTTACATCAAGATTTGCATATTCCGCTGACATAGTTTTTTCATCGATTATATTTCCGTCAAAATCCATAACCTGAATCTTTGTGCGGTAGTCGTCATATCTTCGTCCCAATATGATTTTATCATCGTCAACAGAAAAGCTGTATACGCTTGTTTCGCTGTCTGTGTTAATCACTTTGTAAACCGAGCCGTCTGTATTAAGCAGTACCGTCAGATATTCAGAAGAGCTGATTTCTTCTTTATAAGCACAGAGATATTTGTCGATATCCTTGCAGTAATAAGCACTGTATATAGACTGATTACCGCCTGAATACATCGGCATATTATGCGCCCGCTGAATTTCTTCGAATTTTTCATTATAAGTAACTGCCATACACTCGGCAAGGCTGCGATTGTCTTCAGACGCTTTACCTTCAATTACCGTAAAACAGCCCTGTCCGTAAGTAACAGTGAAAGTCTGCTGATAAGGCAAAAATTTTCCGCTTATAAATTCTTTTGCCGTTACATCATAAACAGTAAAATATGTACCGTTGTCTTCGCCGTAAACTTTAAAGTCATTATCAATATACATAAGCAGAAGGTTTTGGTCATCGTCCAGATATCCGAGGGGCTTAAATTTATAAATCGGGTTGTCCGAAACCGCTGTTGAGGTATTATCGGGAGCGTCGCCAGGTTTTGATATATCGGTAGTCACTGCTTCGGTCTGCTCACCTGCACTGTTGCTTCCTGCTGAAAGGATCTCATCATCCGGAGCAAAACACAAACTGCTCATAGTCTTTGTGTATGCCGGAAATTTACTTTCAGAATCAGGCGAAACAGCTATTGCATATATCACATCTCTTGAACTGAGATTATCAAGTGTCACGGTTAATTTCGGAACAAAACCCGATTTTGAATTAACAACCGCATAATCCGAACCGTCAAATTTTACACGCTGCATATTTACATACAAATATACATAGAACCTGTCGGCGTTCATACCGTTAAAAACCAGATCTAAGCTCTGCTTACTGCCGTCAAGGACAAGGCGCGGAGATTGGTTTTCTACACTGTACATTTTCATCATGCAGTCGTCACCGATTTCCCCTGCATTTTTAAGATTATAGTTTTCAAGTGACTTATCGGAAGCATTTACATTCTCAAATTCGATCTTGCCGTCAAGGTTTATAATCTCAGGCTGAGCATTTATCTTCAGCTTATAATAGCAAAGAGGACTGCTTGAATGAATGTTGTTAAATCCATATCCGGCATATTTTCCCTGAGGCACATAATCAACGCTGTGCAAACTTGCTATCATAAGCGTAAGCTCGTCCTGTCCCTTCAAATCCTCGGTGATTCTCGGATTGACGGTTAATGTGGTTTCGGTGGTTGTTTTCTTTTCGTATGTAACCTTAGCCATTTCGGAAGTTTCTCCGCCGTCAGCCGAAATCATCTGCGGCACGCCGCAAATAAACGCCACAAATCCCTCAGTCATATCATACTCATTTTCGCTTGTATCAAATGAAAAGGTTATTTCAATCGGACTGCCGTTATATTCTAAAGTATCTTTGCCGTCCATTTTGGAAAAATCCACACTTGCACCGCCTGTCTGATACCTTTCATAAAGCTCTTTTGCATTATCGGAATCCGGCGGCATATTCTCCTGTGCGCTTGCATCAAATGGGTTTGAAGCACTGTCAAAATTATCTTTTTCTTTTGTTGCACAGGAACAAAGCATTATTGCGATAAGTGAAATGGCAAGTACTTTTTGGAATTTAGTTTTCATGATTACCTCCGAAAAATATAGTAGCACCGCCAAGCTTGCTCAACGGTGCTACTTGGACTACTGTTGCTCCGCTTTGTTATATTTACCAGTTAAACTGTCTATTTGTGAACTGATAGAATTCACATACGTTATTATGATATGCACTATGCGAGCCATAAACCGTAACAGCGTTTATAGGAGATGAATACGAAAGATGGGATTCAGCAATAACTTCTCTTGTACTATAACCTTTAATCAGCCAATCTTCAAGGGTTATGCCACTTGATGTTTCAGCCAGTGCTATACCGGTATTTATATTGTCAATATCAATAGCTTTAAGAGTTGTTGTTCTTGTTTTAAAAGTCCTTGAATATTGGGATGTTGCGTATATTGTAGAATCAACTTTACCGCAGTAACCGTCCTTAGTAATTGTTGATGCAGCATAAGCATTAACCGTTAATGCGATTAACATAAAAATGGCAACTGTTACTTTAACTATTTTTTTCATAATAAATTTTCTTTCCGCTCAAAATGAGCTTTCCGTGACAGCCTTATGCTGTCAAAATCTTGTTTTTTCAGCTGATTGTCTTCTCTGCACTGTAGACGGTAACCGTTTCAGTCTGTCCGCTTGTTGTCGTGACTGTGAAAACCGATTTTACACGATATGTACCGCTTGCAAGACCGCTTTTATAGTTCGTAAACGAAACTGAACTTTTTTTAGAATTTGTAGTCCATTCTCCGCCGACTGTATCCCAGAACCATAAAAAAGAATGTTTTTCAAGAGACTGCGTGATTTTTACACTTGCAGTATTACCGTTACTTTCGCTGTAACTACTTTTGCAGGTCGCTTGACCGTTAGTAATTGAAAGATAACTTGTTTTGGTAAATGAACCAACATCATATACAGATGCTGCTGATACATTCAAACAAAGTGCGATAATAACAGAGAAGATGAGTAAAATTGATACAATTTTTTTCATGCGTTTTCCTCCTTTTCTATATATTAAGAGCTTTTACGCTCTATATATATAACGTAGGAAACTCACAAAAATGGACATTATTTTTTAATAAAACTGATTATTCTACCTTTTCCACAAATTCTGTCATTGAAATTAGTTCATCTTCACTAAATCCGGTTGCAGCAAGCTCAATTATGTAATCACCGATATCCCATATTACTCCCTTTTCTCCGTAATACGTCTCATAATATATAGCGGTTGTTCTGTTAATTATCACTTCTTTTGGTAAGGTAATGGCATTTTCGATATTAAGTCTGACAGTTGTATAAAAATCCTTTATGGACTGTGAATATGAAATACACTTTTTATTTTTTGCATCTGAATATTTCACTGAAAATCGAATGCCATCATCATCAATAACTTCTTTTTCATAACCTGTAACATTATATGTGAATTCATATCGCTCTTCAAGACTCAAAGGATAATATTCGGCATTTGAGATAGAAAGCATCGCAAAAATGTCATATTCCTTGACCGTGAAGTCAGCCCAACGCATGGTGATATACAAAGTACCGCCTGTAATAATAGCCACAGAAAGAATGATCACAGCTGCAATAAGCAGGCGGTTTTTTAGCGGTATGCGTTTATATCCGGTCTTTGCTGATTCACGATTTTCATAATTCTTAAGCAGATGCTTCATTTTTTTGTCAAATTTAAGTGAAATCTTATACTTAGGGAGAGTTTGATAAGCTTCGATATCTGAAATAAGTTCATTTTTCAGAGCAATTTTTATAGCATCATCGTTAGTCATTTTTCATATCTCCTTGTTTTTGTAATAGAATATTTCTTGCTCTTGAAATTGCTTTATAAACAGATTCTGCGCTTATATCGAGCATTCCTGATATTTGTTCTACTGTAAATTCCTCCGCAAAATACAAGGTTGACACATTTTTCAGCAAAGGTGACAGCATTTTTATATTATTTTGCACAGTCAGAACATCAGTAAGAATTTCTGTATTTTCAACGGCATTAGTATCTACCAGTTCTCTATCATCGTCAAGAAAAACTACCTTATGTTTTTTTCTGAGAATATCATAACAAATATTGCGGGTAACAACAAAAATATACGCTTTGGAGCGTTTTTCATTTGCACAGTCAATTTTAGATAGATTGCTGATTATTCGTACAAAAGTTTCCTGCACAGCGTCTTCCGCATCCGCTGTATTATGCAGTATAGACATACTTACATTAAACAGAATCTGTTTATATGTATTGTACAGCTCGGTCACCAAGTCTTTTTCTTCCTCGGTCTCGACCATTGAGAGATATATCGAAAGCAAAGCAATTCCTCCGTGAAAATAAAAGTTATAACAGATAAATCAAACATTACAGTAAAATTATATCACGATTGTCAAAAATAGTCCATCGCTTTATAACATATTTTGCTTTGAATTATATAACTCCCCGGTGGTATGATGACAATGATTGTTGCTTCCCCCTGACTTAATATCTCCGGCAGAGATAATATAAATTTCCTCTGCCGGAGTAATTTCCCGAATGTTTTATTCCGGATACATTTTAATTTGTAACAACCTAACTGTTTGAAACAAGTCTATATTACAACCTATAGTCGTTAAGTTCTGTTTCTTCTACCGAAAAAATAGCTTACTTCACTGCTATTTACTCTTACTGTCGCTGACTATCCTGCCGTCTGCTATCTCGATAACCCTCCTGCATTTTGCGGCGATATCTTTGTCGTGGATTACTATGATTATCGTCTTGCTCGATTCGTTCATATTTTCAAAAACGAACATTATCTCTTCGGTGGTTTTGCTGTCAAGTGCGCCCGTAGGCTCGTCCGCAAGTATTACAGACGGATTGTTAACTATAGCACGGGCAATAGCCGCACGCTGTTTTTGTCCGCCCGACAGCTTGTTACAGTGCTTGTCTGCCTGCTCTTTTATTCCGACCAGTTCAAGCGCTCTTTGTGCTGTTTTTCTTTTATCTTTGGGCTTGTTTTTTGCAAAATCAAGAGGGAGCATTACCCTCTTTTACCGGTCAGGTGACAGAGGGTGTTTTGTTTGGGACGGGGGATTGTTGGGCGGATACGATGAAAAAGGCGGTGCCGTTTATCCGGACACTGCCTCATCACTTGCAAACCTCACAGGGCGCTCGGGTCGCTCCTCAGCGTTGCCCTATCCTCCATGTGAGTAAAGCATCTTCATTTTAGCATCATACGATGAGGTGACTGTCAATGATCAATCTGGTCGACGAAGGTGTTCATTTTCAGCGACGCGACTGTTCAGCTTCAGCGGCTCGGGGTGTTCAACTTGGGCGCTATATTCATGTACTCAAGTTCACCGTGAGTTCATATAGAACCGATAACTAGCATTCTCCATAATCGCTATCAGATATATTCAGAAATTACTAGGGCATAGTTCTATAACTACAACGCAGATATACACCCATGTTACTTCTGCAAAGCAGAAAGAAATTATTAAAACTAAACACCCGAGGAATAATCTTAACATCAGCTGATATTTCTCCTCATATCTTAAATGATTATATCCGAAATGTCTTGTTCACAACATTGTACATTTTCTGCACGCCGTCTTCATCAATATAATAGATAGCTTTACCGTCAAAAATACATCCGCCGAGTACGCTCTCCTCAATAATACAGGTGCAGTCGGTTATTTTCTCGGCAAAGGGATTCAGCACAAAAACCATTCCGTTTTTATCTATAAGATATATATTCTTTTCATCTGTGAACAAGCGGACAGCCGAAAATCTGTTTTCGGTATCACTCCATGAAAAGGTAAGTCCGAGTATGGATTTATCCGCAGTATCTGACGATTTTATTATTTCCTCTCTTGTCATATCGGACAGTTTTATGCGGTATATCGAAACCCCTGAGTTACGACCCTTCATGTAATACAGATAGTTCTCGGTCGGATAAATAGACATGATGGAATAGGATTCATCAACAAAGGTCTCCTCGGGAATAATAAAGCTTTCTCCGCTTGACTTATCCGTGACTGCGATAAGCTCTTTTTCGTCTTCATATTTCAGCTCAAAAGAATATCGGCTGTTCTCGGTGTTTGAGAGGACATCAACACATTCTGCCTGTCGTGTACTTCCGCAGGCGGTGCAAAACAGTAAAGCAAGTGTCAGAACAACTGCCTTCGGTATATGCTTCACTCCGTGCCTTTTGCTGTTAAGCCTGTTCTCGCCCGACTTTATCAGAATAACCGCACCGATAACAATAAACAATACGACCGCCGCAGTCATAATAACCGTATATAAGAGCGGAACATGATGGAAATATATAACAGTATCGGCTTCTGTCGCATATCCCTTATCCGCCTTATCACCTAAGAAATATCCTGCGCCTTTTAGCATTCCCGTCGGCAAGAACAAAGCCTGACTGTCTCTTTCCGCAAGATAATCGGCTACCACAGGCACAGCTATGAACGGGAACACGCTCGCCACATAGTTTTTGGTAAAATGAGCGGTAAGCATGGCGGCAACGCAAATAAACAGATAGCCTATAAGCTTTAACAGTTGTGCGGATAAAAATGCGCCAATAATACTTATATCTACTGCGGTGTTGTCAAATGCAGGAACAGAGCATAAGCTATATCCCCAATACTCTAATGGCAGTTCGTCCGACAGCCGCACAAGATCAAAGCAGGATAATATTATACTTGTAAGCGTGGTAAGCAAAAGCAGTATAGCGAGCTTTGCTGCCATAGTCGCTTTTTGTCCGCCCTTTGTCGTGATAAGTATGTATCTGCTTTTGCCGGAGTATTCTATCATTACTGCATACGCACAGCAGAATGTTATGCACAGTAAAAAAAGAAAGTTTACCGATGTGTCGCTGAGAACAGGTACGCTCCCGGCGGGTATCAGCATACGCTTTTCGGGGTCTGCCGCTGCATATTCATAGCGTGAAAATATCTGCTCGATGATTTCCTCGCGCTTTAATATTTCATTGTACTGTGCCATCTCTCGCTCAAAAGCGGCGTCGTCAAGCTCTCCGTTTGCGTACTTATTGCTTAGCTCATTTACAGCGGCCTTTGCGGCAAGATATTCTTCTTTAAGTGCGGTAATCTCCGCCGCTTTTTCATCAGTCAATTCACCTGTGAACGGTGTGATTGTTTCAAGGTACTCGTTCCTTTCGGTGACCGTTGCAAAGCCGTAAGTCTGGTGCTGTGCCGTAATAAGAGAAAAAGCGGCAAAAATAATAACTATAAGATATAATAACAGCGAATATTGCTTTATCAGTATCTTTTTAAGCTCATATAAAAATATCACTGTACCGCCCCCTTTTCTTTTCTTATATATCCGGCTCTGAAATAGCAGATAGCAGTCAGCAAAGCAATCAGTGCCGCCGTGATAACAAACTGAACAATAAAGCTCAGTACAGGATAGCCGAAAATATTGACGCAGTTAAAATCCTTCATCCAGCTTTCCGCGTTTAAAAGCGAAAGCGGAGAAAACAGCGGATTTATATGCTCGCTTATGATTATCATCGCTCCGCCAGCCGCAAAGCATAGCGTTATCGAAAATCCCGCATTTTTTGTAAACGAAGAAATCAGCAGTACGATTTCTCCGATAAAAACAAGCGCAAGCAGCTTTCCAAGCAAGGAAAGCATAACAGCACCGAATACCGTGACATTAAGCGGCGTATATCTGTATTCTTCAATCGCATAAAGCGGCTGATTAATAAACGAACCGTCGTAAAACGAGCTAAACCTCACTATATCCATAACCGCAAACAAAACTATCAGCACGGTAATAAAAAGCAGCATTACCGCCTGCTTAGTAAGGAATACGCTTTTTGCTCTGCGGCAGGAGCGTATTATCCTGTCCGTGCCTGTCGCTTTTTCATCGCTGAGCGACGCCGCAAAAGCAAAAATAATCATCACTATAATGACAAGCGAGGAAAACTCGTAATCAAAGTACAGCCTGAACGCCTCATAGTTTCCGTATGCGGAAATACGCCTGCCTGTATAAAGCTGTTTTACAAGCTCGTTTTTTCTAACCTCAAAATCACTTCTGCCGGTGTAAAATTCAATGTTTTCGTCTGCTCTTTGCTTCAGCTCTATCATCTGATTTGGGTACAGATAGGCATATCTCATTTTATCGGCAGTTTCTTCTGAATAATTCAGATCACCCATCGCATATCCTGTGAAAAATCTGTCGTTTGCTTCTTCGGTAGGCTTGTATTCGTCGCTGCTTATATAATCCTGCAAATAATCACGGTATTCGCCGAGAGCTTCAAATTTTTGCAGGGTAAACTCTCCCTTGTACTCCTCATACATTTTTCTGCCGAGTGACGACTTATCCTCTACGCCTATTGCAATACGGCTGTCGCCGAGAAATCTCGCTGTTTCGTGCTGTTTGAACAGATTTACCCCGATAAGCGCAAGCAGAAGTATAAAGACCGATAAGCGAAGCACATTCTTTTTCAGTTCATATTTAAACAGCTTCATATCACATATCCCCGAAATAATAAATACACACATCTTCAAGAGTAGGCTGTACAGTCTTTGCACCCTGCTCGGGAAGATTGTCCGACACTATGCGTAAAGTGTATTTACTGCCGTCAGATACCGCATTTGATACACGCATACGACTCATATATTCCATCACCTTGTCACTCTCGGCGGTTATCTCCCACACCTTGCCCGAAATATCGGAACATAACTCTTCCTGTGCGCCTGTTTTGATTATTTTGCCGCCGTTCATAAGAACGACCGTCTTCGCAACATAAGCTATATCGGTGACGATATGCGTTGCAAGTATAACTATCTTATCTGCGGCAAGGGAGCTTATAACATTTCTGAAACGAATACGCTCCTTTGCGTCAAGGCCTGCGGTCGGCTCGTCAAAAATCAGCACCTTAGGCTCGCCTACTATCGCCTGCGCTATACCGAGCCTTTGCTTCATTCCGCCCGAAAACGCGCCGATTTTTTTATCTGCGTCCGAGTGCAGATTTACACGGTCAAGCACAGAAAGGGCATACTCGTCCGCATTGTCGGGAGAGTATTTTTTCAGCGCCATGATGTACTTTATGTAGTCCTTTGCTGTGAAGTTGCGGTAAAAGTCCATGCCCTGCGGCATAAAGCCGAGATGTGACAAAAAGCTGTTGTCCCCGCCGTCGGAAAACGCTATGCTTCCGCTGTCTTTGCCGATTATCCCCGTGATGATATTTATAAGCGTGGATTTACCTGCGCCGTTGGGACCGAGCAGTCCGTACACTCCTTCGGTGAGGGTGAGCGTGAAGTCCTCAAGTGCGTTTTTGCGCTTTTTGCCTTTCGTGTAGGATTTTGTGATATGTTCAAGTGTTAACTGCATAGCTTATTCCCTTTCGTTATCTGTATTTTATTCTGTAGTCGCCGTTTGTTGTGGATAGAATCACATATTCGTTTCCGACGAGCAGAGTTCCGCCTACTTTCAGTTTGCTGTCGCTTATCTCTTCTTCAAAGAACAGCTCACCTGTTTTTGTATCATAAATCCTTAAATATGTGCCTGTCGGGGTTTTGCCGTCAGCCGCACTTATCTCGGTCACAGAGGTAACAATATAAGCACCGTCGGGAGAGAGTGCCGAGCTTGTACTTCCCTCGGTCTTATATTCGGTCTTTATCTCACGGAATTCTTTTTTGGTCTTATCAAAGATAACAAACTTTCCGCTTGTGTTTTTATGATCAGGGAAGAAGATATAATCTCCCTCGCTGCTGATTATTCCGCCGCCGTCATCGGTAAGCCCGTCTCCGTCATATATTACGGTATTGCCGTCGCTGAGATTTATAACCACGGCTGACTCGGTAGTGCTTCCCTCTTTACACCGCCTGAAAAATACCAGCTCGCCGTCTGTGGCAAGAGAGTAATCATAGTAATTGTCTGGGAATGTGTAAATCGGATTTTTGTTTTCGCCGTTATAATCACATACGCATAGCGTTGTACTGCCGTTTATATCCTCATGTATCAGCTTTTGCGAGTCGTTAAGTATAATACCGTCTTCAATAATAAATTCTCCGCTTTTTTGCATAGGTACTTCGCTTACAGCCGAAAAATCACTATCCAGCAGATAATACGCTCCGCTCTTTACTTCATCTCCCTCATATTCATATTTCTTAATAACCATCTTAGTGCCGTCAATGGCGAGAGAGTATGTCATATAGCCTTGCTTTTCCAATTCTTCAATACGTACTATTTCACTTACACGCTTATCCTCGTCTATGTCGGAAATGTACAGGGCTTTGTTATTCTCAATAACTGCGAGCCTTTTCCCGTCCTGTTCGATATATCCGATGAGCTTAATTGTAAATGATGTATTTTTCACAACAGCGCCGTTGTTTATTATTTCCTGCGGAGTGCTGTCGGAAGTATCTGAGCTGTTATCTGTACCGGCAGGTCTTTCCGGCTCTTTTACTTCAAAATCGCTGTTTACAACAAGCTTGGGCTGTGTCATATCAAATGAAGCATACTCTTCAAAATTCTCGCCCGTGTTTTTATGTATTGCGGCATATATAAAGTCACCTCGAGCGATATTGTCAAGCTGTACGGAATATGTGTACAGATATCCGTCTACAAGCTCTGCTTCGATATAGTCATTGCCGTTTATAGTTATTAGTTCGTTGTTTTTGTATAGTGAAACTCTGTATTTACCGCTGTTTTCATTTTCATAAAGCATCAGATTGAGATTTAATGTACCGTCCTCGCTGAGCCGTAAAACGCCCGTGTCGGTCTTTGTGTTCTGATACATATTTACTCTTGTTCGTCCGCTTGTCTTCAATGGAGTACCTGTGTTATCGGCGTACTTTTCCAAAAGGGTTTTTGTGATAAGCTCTTTGCTTATATCGGAAGCGTAGCTGTAATCTGTGTATTTAGGCGTACCGTCAAGGCTTATCGTGGTATAAAGGCAATGATTGGCATGGTGAGTCATACCAAAGGTGGGGTAGCTTTCATCGGGTATATATGCGGCGTTGAAGTGAGCGAAAAAAGTAATCGGCAGCTGCTTTTTACCCTTATCCTCACTGCTGATAACAGGGTCAAAAGTTATCTCCCGCTCGATTGTTTCACCCGGAGCGATATTCTCGAAAATGAGCATATTGCTTTCCCGCATACCACCTGTACTCAGCGTCTGTACAGTGCCGTTTATCACGGCAGATATGCCGAGTGACATCTCATATTCATTTGTATCATCGGCAGTAACAGCAACAGGAACGGTTATTTTTTCTCCCGTATAAACTATCGGTTTTCCTTCATTAACGGTACACTCATAACCGCCTGTTGAGTATTTTGACAGATTCTGAGCCGCCGTGTTTTCTTTAATATCGTCGCCGATAAGGGTGTTTGATTCAAATGTTTCAAACGGGTCGGGTATATAGCTGTCGTATGACTCCTGCATAGCGCAGCCGGACGTTGTAAAAACTGTTGCAATGGTTATAGCAAACGATAATAATACAGAAGATTTTTTCATGGTTGTTCCTTTCGTATTATAAGTTGGCCGATGGACATAAAATCCATCGGTCTATTAAATTACTACACCTGTTTAGTTTGTAGTCTGGGTATATTTTGCTATAAGTGTTTGTCCGTTTTTATAAGCGGTATGAGCGCAAAGAACGGTTATATCATCATAATATGTTCTGGATACGCAGTCATACCCGTCCTTTCTGTTTGTATTATAACCATCTTCTGTTTGCTTCGTACCTATATCAGCGCCTGTCCAATAATCATATACCTGCCAATGTGTATGAATTTCATTTGCAGTTGCACTACTTGGGCTACTTACATAGGTTGAAAGATCAATTACAAAAGAATATCGGGTTGTCGAGATATCATTTGTACCTTTGGTTGTATATGATGTTGTGCCTATTTTGGTTGTATTAGTTACGGTTTCACTATTTGTGAGTGCAGAAGCACTTGCCATTAATGACATTACAGTTGAAGAAATGACTGCTATAGCAGCTATTCGTTTTACTATTTTTTTCACAACAAATTTCCTTTCCGCTCAAAATGAGCTTTCCGTGACAGCGTTATGCTGTCAAAATCTTGTTTTTATCAGCGTTCTTATTTCAGCTGATTGTCTTCTCTGCGTAACAGAAAAAATTTTGGTTTACAAACCATGTAATATAACATTAATCACAGTAAGGTTTGTAAACCAAAATAACATCACTTCTTCTGTTTCGGCATCTGAGGTTCTTTTGCCTGATGATAGCCAAATTGTGAAGCTGTACCTGCAGCTTTTTTTGCAGCATTCATTCCGACTTTTGCTAATAATTCAGTTATTTTTGTTTTCATGTGTGTCAAATCCTCCTTTCTTTAATGTGATTTTATCGTCATAGCAACTGAAACAGAGAACAGTGCCAATGAGATGCTCATGGAATATGTATACTGATTTATAATAACTACAGATATACATTCTAAAATACCGAGCAGTATAAATGCAATAATTTTGTGCTTTTTTTGCTTAGATTTACATATAGGTTTATTGGGATTTTCTATCGGAGCTTTCATCAATATAAGCAGGAAGCAGAAAATAAATGCAAAGACATTAAATATTACTTGCCATGCGAAAGAAATCCTGAACGAAATCACAACCAGAACAGCAATAATATTTAGGAAAAAGATAAGGTTACACTTGAAATATGTATCAGCGTGATATCCACCTGTTCTTCGTCTGATAAAATAAAAAGTTAAAAAGAAAATTATAGCTTCAAATAGTTTACAGAACGCCAACCCCAAAACTATCACAGCCGCAAAAGATAAAGCAGAAGATAATATTATTTCATAACCATAAACCAAAATAGCACGTTCATAATCATTTTTTTCATGCATTTTTTTATCACAAACAAAATCAGCAATGCCGTTGGCTATTTTATTAATCATTCAACATCTCTCCTAGGCACAAGTATACTTGATATCATTATGAAAATTCAATAGGTTCTTCCTGAAATGCACATTTTTCGACCTGAAATGCACAATTCCGACTTGAAATGCAAATAAAGACTTTGTAATATGTCAGTTTTGAAATTTTCATCATGAAACGCAATCTGCTTCATTGCGTTGTTTATTTCCTATGTTATTCGTGTTTCTCTTGTATATAGTAGAGAATAGAATGTGTAAAGCGTGATTATATATAAATGCATGGTTCTACCCCAAAGTCGTAATATTTTTTAATCGTTTATGCCACGAAAGGCTCTTGATATAGGTTCGGCGTATATAGGATTTTGACTGCCAAGTAAAACAAAGCCGCTTGCGGCGCGATTTGTCTCTTTTACTTCAACTCATACGGCGATAGGTGCCTGTGTCAAGAGTGCCGTGGAATTAATTTTCACTCACAAAATTCATTACGATTTTAGTAGTAGAACATAAATGCATAATAAGCTTGAAAATTTTTTCAACGTTGAGGAGCGACCGACGCAGGCTGTGAGATAAAACGGCGGAAAGCGGTAGCAGAAATGCTGCCGTTTTTCCTTTTCGCCGGATATCTCCGAAGCGGGTAAACCTCGGGTGCTCGAGGGTGGAACCGAACCCTCGAATGCAGTTATGCCACAAATCTGTCCTCAAAATAAATCGCAAACTGAGAGTACGCCAGTCCCCAGTCTCGAACCGGCATAGTCCACTTTTTGGAAATCTCCGCCACGCACATATAGATTACTTTGCGGATAGCGTCGTCGGTAGGGAAAATCGCCTTGGATTTGGTGAATTTTCTTACCATTCTGTGATAGTTTTCGACAATATATTATCTTTCTGATTTCCTGCGGATATTCAAAAAATACAGTAAGCTCAGATCAGTTTTTATCCCATGATTTCAGTATGTTGGGGTACTTTTTATCCCACTTTTCGCGGAATTCTTCCTTTGCAAATTCGGCGTCATCAAGGTTCACAGCGCCGTAGATTTTCTTCAAATCAGCGCAGACGGCTTTACCGTCTTTGTACGGAACGAACTTGCAGCTGTTGCGTATCTGATGGACTATACAGAGTTGATTTTTCGTCTTGGGAAAAATCGAGTTTATCGCATCACAAAGCCCTGTGAGGTTATCGTGACAGGCGATGAAAATGTCCTTCACACCGCGTTTTTTGAGGTCTGCACAAATACTTGCATAGTAAGCTTGCAGACTAATTTTCTGAAATCCAAGTGCCGAGAATTTCCTTCTGACCCTCCATGTTTATGCCCTGTACCGAGTACACGCATTTTGTAACGATTCTGTTGTCTTTACGGGAATTAAACATGATTCCGTCAAAGAAAACCACAGGGTAAACAGCGTCCAGAGGGCGGTTCTGCCACTCATTGACTTCGGGCAGAATTTTGTCGGTTATTCTTGAAACTAGCCCCTGCGAAATTTCGGTGCCGTATATCTCTTTTAGCGTGTCTTCGATGTCACGCTGCGACATACCCTTGGCGTACATCTGCATGATTTTTTGCTCAATTTCATCGGTTCGTGTTTGTCGTTTTTCGATCACTTTTGGCTCAAACTCGCCATTTCTGTCGCAAGGAACTGCGATTTCGCACTCACCGTAATCGCTGGTTATGGTTTTCTTGCCGTAACCGTTACTTTGTTGCCCTTTATTGTGCGGCGTCCATGCCGCACTTGGGGGCAACTGTGCAAACATCGTGTTTGCGACTGTTTCCCGAGTTGTTGCCGGCAACGGAATTCTTCTCATATCCAAGATGTTCGTCCATTTCCTCCTCAAGCATCTGCTCAATTGTTCCTGCAAACAGTCGCTTGAGCTTATCCTGAATATCACCTGTTGTACGGCAGTCAGCCATAAGCAGCTTTACCAGTTCCATTTCTTTTTCATTAAGTCCGTGTGTTCTTTTCATGCCTTATTCCTCCACTTTTTATTTGTGGATATTATTGGCATTTACACGGTTCGATATTCAGACTCGAGCCTGATGAGCCGAAGGCTTTTTTATGCTTCCGCCTTTATGCCGAACACTTTTCGCATAGATTCCTCACACTCAATTACAATTCTGTAGGAATCATGCACGATGCGGTCACAGATTGCATCTGCAATGATCGTCGAGCCAATCTTATCCTGCCAGCCTGGTACATCAAATTGGGAACAAAAATGATTGAACCCTTTTTGTAGCGCGCTTCGGCAATTTCCAGCAAATCAAGGGCTTCGCTTTCCTTGAGCTGGTACAATAGCCATTCGTCAAGGATAAGGAGTGCCGGTTTCTTGTACTTGGCAATGGTTTTTCCGAATGTCCCCCTGTGGTTCTGGAGATCGCAAGCTCCGTGAGCAGTTCTGAGAGTCGGATATACTGTACGGTCAGAAACTGCTGTGCTGCCGCTTTTTTTAAGGAAGTTATTTCCATTTTTCATTTCTTCAAGCTCCTTTCGGAGTTTGAGGTTTTCCTTCATGAGGTCGTATTCTTCCTTTGCAGCAGGATCTTTTGAGCATTCTTCACGATATTTTTTCAGCCAGTACCCGATTCCTTTCTCGGAAACGTGGTACTTCTCCGACAGGCTTCTTATCGTCCGCCCTTCTCCCATGTGCTTCCGCACTATCCTTTTCTTGAATTCTTCGTCGTAACTTGCTATTGCTTTTCCCTCCTGTGTAGATTATAGCACTTTTTTTTGGGGGGTGTTACAACTTTATTATAGCACATCAGTTTGATCCATATACTCCTATTGAATTATCACCGTTAAATGTGCTTAGTATTGCAATACACCGCCATTATGTTATTTTAATTTCAGAAAAGCAAAATTCAATAAAAAGTGGGTGTGGTGTTAGTAGTGAACATACGCCTGTTATTTTAAAGTTGTTTCATAATACGATTAAATTCATTTAATGCATATGTGTCCGTCATTCCGGATATAAAATCGCATATATTTCTGACAAGTATTCGCCTTTTGATCTTGTATTCCTTTGACATCTCTTCGCTTAACATGGATAAATCGGCATGTGTAATTAGTTTGAGTTCCTCCTTGATAATTTTATGATTACCAAATTCAAAGTCGATTACATTTTCGCAATATTGTCTTGTTTCTATGTAAATTCTACGCTGAGTACCTTTATGCAATAATCGCGGATTATTATAATAAGCTTTAAAAAGACTACTAATAATCGTAGATGCATTACTGTCAAATAGAGAAATTTCATCACTATTTATCACTTTATTTGTAATGATTGTTTCCAGATACCAGCAAGATTTCAATGCCTCATCCGAGAAAGAAACCAATTTTTCTTTAACAATGTGTCCAGCATCTTCAAAATCCTTAATTCTATATTGCTGTATTGCTTTCTGAGAAGTATCGATAACATCGTTTATAAAGTAAGAAATAATTGCAGATACCGTTCTGCAATTTTTAAGCTCACTTTCATCGACCAGCCTTCTTCCATTGCCAACAGCATCAGTGATACCGCTTCCGGCATTATTCACTATTTCTTTGAGTTTACTATATTTTTTAACCGATAAAAATGTCATCAATTCATCATATGTCATCACTCCTGAAGAAAAAGCATCATCCAAATCATGCCCGCGTTGAGCTATTTCATCGGCAATATTTACAGCTTGTCCTTCTAGTGTAGAACAGAACTCTTGTTTCAGATGAAGTTCTTCTTCAATTTTATTGCCGTGTATAAATTCACCAAGAGTATATTTTTTGTCTAATTTAGTATGCTTGAGAATACCCTCTAACGTTTGAAAACTTAAATCCATTCCATTAACTTCCGCATACTCATCTTCAAGAATAGTTGCTACTCTTATTGACTGATAGTTGTGCTTGAAACCACCGAAATAGTCATTTTCAAATAGCTCGGGATTGCGGATTATTTCTATTTTGTTACGCAGAATATCATCCAATGTTCTTTCACCCTGATGTCCGAACGGAGTGTGTCCAATGTCATGGGCAAGAGCGATCGCTTCGGTTAAATAAAGATTTAAATGCAGACCCTCAGCTATTCCGCGAGCAATTTGAGCAACAGCTTGTGAATGAGTCATGCGCGTTCGATAATAATCACCTTTTGAAGCGCTAAATATTTGAGCCTTATCCACCATACGTCTAAATGATTTCGAATGTACAATTCGCTCATAGTCTCGTTGAAATTCTCCTCTATTTTTCATTGAATCACGAAGATTATATTGCCTACGACAATATTGATTTTTCTGTGCAAGAGGATGTAAGTCTTTTTCGGTATCTAAACAACTATATGTTCTTTGTAATACTGAACACTCAAGAGGTTTTTTAATAATAAAATCTATTTGTTTAGCAATTAGTTCCGAATCTTCCACCAAAACATAGGAACTATCTCCAAAATCTGAATCCAAATCCAGTTCAGAGAGCTTTTGTATATTTTCTATAGAAGTACAGTTTTCCATTTTAACTTTTATATCTAATACTAAACTTACGCCTTTATTATTAATGTGTTTATTACAAAGTCCGAGATAGGCAAGTTCGATTTTCTTATTACTATGTATTAAACCAATAATGTAATGCGAGGAATTATCGTTAATATCCTCAATTTCACTTCCTTGGTTCAAATTGTAATAATAATTTTGTTTATTGTCATTTCCTCTCTGATATGATTGTTCAAAGTGATCTATCGGATCACAACCTTTTATCAATTTTACATAAATAATTTTTTTATCCATTTTCAGATTCCTTTCGTATGCGCTTTCGCTCGATAATTGCTTAAAGCATATTTTGAATGCAACAAAAAGAGTAATTACAAACATAATCATGCTCTTTTCAGAATAAGTATACATTTTCTTTGCATTAATGCAATAGTATTTTCCTGAAATGTACATTTTTTGACTTGAAATGCAATAATTTATTTTTAATGAATTCATTTTCATGCTTATCGTTTGTGATTTATTAGATTTGCATATTCAACAGCAAAACATATTGTTTAACCTTAAAAATCAACTTTACATCGCACAACAAGTACTATTTTCGCAATAAAAACACTGCCATCAAATGCGTAGAAGCATCAATGGCAGCATTTTTGTTCTGAAATTTTATTTAATTACACTTATGTGCTATATGTGTTTGCGTTTATAACCAGCTTATTGCTTTCATAAATGATAATTTTAGCCATACCTCTGCTGTAAAATATCTCCCTCTTCCTGTAAATGTAGTAATATCGTTCTACTTTCATCAAGCTTAATATAGTCACATTAGTATCTGAACGGATTGTTTACTGCAAGCTCCATGTTGCCTATCATTGACATAATCTTGCCCTAGGCGTTGTAGGTGTATGTTACTGCCTTTGATCCTGTGCTGTCGGTTATATTTATTATATCCCATTGGAGATTTTTGCGGTAATAATATGTTGTTCCCTTGTAAGTAAGTCCTACAGGTGAACCGTTTTCGTCATAGAGATAGTAGGTAGTGTTGCTTCCGTTATTCTCGCTGAGTATCTGCGTACCGCAAACGGTATATGCTGCGGTTTTTGCTCCGCTCTTGCCTATCCTTACTCCATCGGCATTGTATGTATAGTTTATCACACTGCCGCCATTTTGTAAAGTCGCAAGCTGTCTGCCGTTCTTCCATTTAAACGAAAGCGAATCACGGTAGGTCAGCGGATTGCTAATAGATTATAATGCATCAGTTTAATTGTATTACTTGAACATCAATGCTTTCGCATACTATATGATATTCTTTTCCCGAAAACAGTTGTAACACAAAATATAACGATTTGTCATAAGAAATATTATTATCTTTGACAATCTTTTTAAATGCTTCCTTACTTCTTTCATGATATAACGTTATTACATCGTCACCTTGATCATAATCTCCGCTGATTGCAGTTTTAAAAATGTCAACACAACCAAAAAGCAATTCTATCTTTTTATTTTCATAAAGATTACTAAGATGAATTAATAATTCTTTATTACCAACCTCATTCTCTATGCTCGTAATGCCGGAATCGTGTATTGGAAGCTCATGCAAGGCTTCATCTAATTGAAGAACATTTTTAACATTGAAATGCATAAACACACCTCCGGATTATTTTGTCAATCAATGTAATTTAACGCAACGGAAAGTACAAACTTGCGTACGGTTCAGGCACTACATCACCGGGATAATAATGCTTATTTTTTTCAGAAATTATATGATAATGCGAACCATTCTTATAATTTGTATTCTCATCCCATCTAAAGATAGTTTTTTTACCTGCACTCCAACATATGAAGCGACCATTTTTCGTCCCTTTAAATACCTTTTTTGTTAACCCGAGTGGATTAAAACTATTAGGGTTTTTAGGGAACACTATTGGTTTAGGTGGCTTTTTTCTTAATGTGGTATCTTTTGCCTTACTATCGGAACGTGTATCAACATATGTGGTTGAACGCCTAATATTATTCCCTACAGCTGTGCCTATCGCAACACCTGCACCAACACCAACCGCTGTAGCAATACCATAAGCTGCCCATGTAAGAAGCGAGCCAATTCCTATAGATATAGAAATAACAAATTCTCCGCTATCATCTTTGAACATGACCGGATTATTAGCACAGTAAGCAAACACATTGTATCCATTTAATCCAGCGCCCTCGTCAAATTTGCCATAATCAACATTCGGCTCCGCATTAATAAACCTACCTGTCTGAGGGTCATAATACCTGCTGTTGAGATAATACAATCCGCTCTCTACATCGTAGTAATATCCCCTGTATCTGAACGGGTTATTTACTGCAAGCTCCATATTGCCTGTCATTGACATAATCTTGCCCCAGGCATTGTAGGTGTATGTTACTACCTTTGCTCCTGTGCTGTCGGTTATGTTTATTATATCCCCTTGGAGATTTTTGCGGTAATAATATGTTTTTCCCTTGTAAGTAAGTCCTACAGGTGAACCGCTTTCGTCATAGAGATAATAGGTAGTGTTTGTACCGTTTTTCTCGCTGAGTATCTGCGTACCGCAAACGGTATATGTTGCGGTTTTTGCTCCGCTCTTGCCTATCCTTACTCCGTCGGCATTATAGGTATAGTTTATCACACTGCTGCCGTTTTGTAAAGAGGCAAGCTGTCTGCCGTCACCATATGCTTGATTACATACGGCGAGGAAATAGCCATATATTTATACGGAAACTGAAAACGTGAAACGATGGAAGTAATGTTTTTACAGTACGCCAGCTTTTCACTTTCCGAGAAAAGCTCCATACTCATACCGCCGATTTCGATAAAGGTAACTGTGTACCCGTCATTCGTGTGTAAGCAATTGTTACGAATATCCTTTACGTTTATCATTTCGTTTGCGGTCATCATCTCGACTGCGTTTTCTTCTGTCTGTTCCTTGTTTTTCTTCTTGCTGATTGTCAGAAACAAATACACTCCGCCTGCAAGAGCAAGTGCTACGATTAAAATTATAAGCTGTTGCATTTTATCCTCCTTGTTTTATAGGTGCGTCACGATGTCGCACAGGACGCTCCTGTCGCACCTGTTTTATTGTATATAAAAAAGCCGTACCCGTCGGCACAGCTTTGTATTTTCGCTATCAGAAAAAGAAAATCACGGCGATAGCCGGTTTTCTATCGTCGTGATTTAATTTCTGTTTTATGATTTTAAAAAGTGCGGTATTATCGGTTATGTGGTTACGCAGCTGCACCGAATATCCCTTCCAGCTTATCCATTATGCCCGGCTTGCTAAGGCAGTCTTTATAATTGATCTCAACAACCTTATCATTTACTATGACCGAATAGCTCTTACGCAACTGCGGAATCAGGAGAGTATCCGACAAGTACGAAAAATACTCATAATGAATATTTTTATATTCCGAAACAATTTCTGCTTTATCATAAGAAGTCGCATCAGCAACGTGAATGCTGAATTTATCGTCATCTGCGTATGTACCTGTTTCGCCGTCACAGTCAAAACCCTTTGATTTTAACAAGTCGCTGTCATGCCAATTGATTTGACTGATATAATCCAATATTCTGTCATTCTGTGGCTCTGAACGAACAAAAAATTCAAAAGCCGGAATAAAAATGTTTGCGCAAATAGCCACAATCAAAACAATTACAAATAAAGCACGTTTTTTAAAGTGCTTCCGGAATGCAATAACAGCACATAGCGACATTAGAACAATTATTTTAATTATCATTTATTCTCCTTTTTAAAAAAACTTAAATCCAGTTTTTACATAATACGAATATGACTTAACAGACTTATTTTGGCTAAACTGATAGATAGTTTGATTAAATCCATTGTAATAATATTCTCTATTTCTTTTCCAAATAACTTTTGAACAAGTGTAATAATACCAATAATTTCTCATTTTAATTTTTATTTTTGTTGTTTCTATTACTTCAATCTTTATTTGATTGTTATGAGAGCCAAATAGCACACTTATTTTTATTTTTCTATTATTTTTTTTATTGCAAATTTCCGTTGCATCTCCTAATACATCAGCGAAATCAATCAACTCACTCGAATATTTGGGAGTTGCGGCACTAGTAATTGTAATTATTCCACCAACGGCTAATCCCCAAGGTCCAGAAATCAATCCTGCCAATGCACCAAATATTGCTCCACCACCAGAAGCTAGTGTTTCTTTTGGCGATAAATCATTTTTAACATATTTGTTAATGTATTTTATCAGTGAATCGGCTTGGTTTTTTGTAAATGTATAACACGTTACAGACCAATTTCCATCCTTATCAATTAGGATAACCGGGTTATTTCCACAATACGTAAAAAGATTATAATAAGAAGCAAACCCGTCTGTGCCGAGCAGACTATCCGCATTAATAAACCTACCCGTCTGAGGGTCATAATACCTGCTGTTCAGATAATACAATCCGCTCTCTACATCGTAGTAATATCCTCTGTATCTGAAAGGGTTATTTACTGCAAGCTCCATATTGCCTGTCATTGACATAATCTTGCCCCAGGCATTGTAGGTGTATGTTACTACCTTTGCTCCTGTGCTGTCGGTTATGTTTATTATATCCCCTTGGAGATTTTTACGGTAATAATATGTTTTTCCCTTGTAAGTAAGTCCTATCGGCGAACCGTTTTCATCATAGAGATAATCTATGGTCGCTACACTGTTTATTTCACGCAGTATCTGCGTACCAGAAACTATAAAAGTTCCGGCTCTTGAGCCGCTTTTTCCTATTCTTACTCCGTCGGCATTGTATGTATAGTTTATCACACTGCTACCGTTTTGTAAAGAGGCAAGCTGTCTGCCGTTCTTCCAGGTAAATGACAGCGAGTCACGGTAAGTCAGCGGATTTCCTATTTCATCATACGTTATCGCTTCACCATTGTATGAAGTCAACTTATCTTTCCAGTGAATATCTTCGTAAGTATAAGTATAAGTTTTCTTTACAGTACCAAGCTCTGCGGCTGTTGTATACGCATATTCTTTTGCCGAGGTAATATTTCCGCCTTTGTCGTAAGAATATACTGTTGTAAGGTTGGTATAAGGGTTATTTTCCCTTATAAGCTGACCCATGCCGTCATACTTATATGAAATGCGTTTGCCGTTTCCATCGGTTACGGCTATAATGTTATTATTAGAGTTATAGGTATAACTCAGCGTACTGTTATCCGCATAAGTTATCTTATTGACAAGATTTGTTGCAGCATACTGACCGGGCGAATAGTAGCTATACGTTTCAACCTGAGTTGTAACGTTCTGACCTGCTATTCTTCTCAGTGTACGTCTGTTCAAATCATCATAACTATATGAAAGACCGCTTGACGCCGGTAACGAAACACCGGTTATAAGGTTATCACTTGAATAAGAATAGGAATAACGTTGCTTGGCATTATTCGGAAGAATATATGTCGCTGATTTGATACGGTTCTGATCATCATACTGATTTTCAGTCGAAAGAAGCTTGCTTGTTCCTTTCGTTGAGTAACTTCTTACAAGTCTTCCAGTAAGGTCGTATTCATAAACATAAGAAATATTGTTGATCACATCAAGCATTCTGTCAATATTTCCGTTATTATCATAATACCATCTGTAAGCGACAGTACCGTCGATCTTCTGTGCAGTTATACGATCCAAATTATCGTATTCAAATTCCACAGCACAGCCGTTGCCATAAACGGTTTTAGTAAGATTACCGTTATTTGCACCGTATGTATTTGTAGAAAGCGCAATGTTGCCTACCTTTGTGCTCAGCAGATTTCCGAAAACATCGTATAGAAAGTTATACTTAAAATCGTTGTGAGTTATTGCAGACAAGCGACCTTTTGAATAAGCATAAGCTACCGATGATTCTCCTGTATCGAGAGTATTGCTGTTGTTCTTGTCATAGTATACAGTCGTCAGCCGTTGATTTTTGGCATTGTATCTGTATATAACGCTGTTGTTCAGCAGATCGGTGACTTTATTTAACAAGCCTGTGTTTGCAGAATAGTCATAAGTTGTTTTGTGACCTCTGCTATCTGTCAGAGATGCAAGATAATTTCCGTTACTGCTGTATTCCGCGGTTGAGCGAATATTCATAGAATGGTCGCTGTTTGAAGCCATGAGAGTTATCGGATTTCCATAACTGTCGTATGTATAAGCATACTTTACATTATTTTCGCTGGTAGCAGTAAGCAGATTGTGCTTATTATCATAAGTGTATGTATAGTCATATCCGCTTGGATTAACCTGTTTTACAAGGTCGTTGTTGGAATATGACATAGTGGATTTGTTCTTAGCGTTATCCACTACAGATAAAACATTTCCGTTATTGTCATAGGTATAGCTCTGTGCAATATCCTTGGTCAGCGAAATGTTGTCAAAGCACACGGTATTGCAGTTATAATCGTAGTCGCAATACACAGTAATGCTAACAATCGGTGCTGATTTTTGCGGAACGATTGCCGCAGATGTGTACTGCCATTCAGATGTTCTGCTCAAAAAACGTGCATTTACGGTTTGCGTTGTAGCATCGCCGTATTGAACGACCGCTCTAAGTCTGAAAGTACGATTACCTCTCTGACTTACAGAATTGGCTTTTGCCCAACCTGATAATACAAATGTATCATTTGTAGCTGTGTTTATTGCCACGGTCTGAGATAAATATCTTTTTGAACCCGGGTTTCCGGAAATAGCAAGACCGTTTCCGATAAGTCCTGTAGCATTATATTTTGAGCCGCTGTAATTCCAATCCGACAGCGTTTGCATTCCTGCATTTTCAAGCAGATTTACATTACTGCAATTTGAGCCTGATTCAAGCTGTAGGCAGTCGAAAAAAGCTGTTCCTGTGCCATTTGTTATACCGAATATGATAGTATAATTTGCACTGGATGTTGCCATAAATGATATACTTATTCTTTGCCAACCGTTATTTACATTTGTATCCGTTGTTCCTGTTACACATTCAGAACGAGCAATAACCGTTCCGTCAGATGTTGCAACAGCGATGCCTGCACCTGTTCCGCTTACTGAAGAAGTACGGATATAACCGCTTGCAGTATAATTGCCTGCACTGAGTGCCACCGACTGCTTATATCCTACTGTAGAATTTGAAACAGCTGAATTTGACACTACTTTGAGAGAGCTTTTACCTAGATATTTCGTCGAGCTGTCAAGTCCACCCGTCACAGAAGAATTGCTTGCACCCATACTTCCGAGCGTCCAGCCTGACAGTGATTCACACTGATTTGCTTTAAGAAAGTTAGGATTTGTTCCTCCAACATTTGCACTGTCTTTAACTTTGTTTACTTTGCCATTGTTTGAAGCAGATACATATGAATTAGACTGTGCTCCGTATATCTCAGTCTTATTTTTGTTTGTCGAATATGAAGAAACCGTTCTGCCATAATTATCAAATATGTAGACATTTTTTATATCGTCAGATGTGTTTATGGTATTATCTTTACCGGAAGAAGTATACGTTGTTTCAAAGTCACTCACATTGTATGAAATAAGCACCTTCTGCCCGGGCGTATACTCAGACGTTCCCGTCTTAACATATTCCTGATATGATTTTACTCTTTTAGCCTTATCGGATGAATATGTAAAATGTATTCTGTATGCACTTTCGCTGTCGTGTGTTCTCAGCAGCATACCATCCGAATCGTAAGCATAAGCAGAATATGTACCGTCGGCATAAGTGATTTTAGTAAGATAACCCGCATCGTTATAAGTATAAGTTGTTTCCAGACCCGCAGGATCTTTTATCGAAGTTAAGTAGTTGTCGCTGTTATATGTAAGCCTCGTAACTCTTCCTGCACCGTCAGTAATAGAAACCAGCTGTGCGTTATTATATGTGAATTTAATTTTCTGACCGTTTGAATCAACACACGAAGTAAGATAACCTGCCGCATCAAAGGTTTTATAATTACCGCTATTGTCGCTGAGCTTATAATTCCTTGAAGAATCTATGCTTAATGTCAGTCCAAGCCCGTCTTCATCCAGAAAAACATCTTCCTCGTTTGAAACTCGGAGCATATGATGCTCCGTACCGTCACCGTCACAGTAAATATACCTGTTTGAATTTCCGAATACAGCAACTATTGTTTCCTCGACACTGAGCTGCCAACCTAATCCGAAATTCATCTTGTTATATAATACTGTGCTGCTCGGTGTAGGCTGTCTGTACTGATTTTTTGCGTTATATCCGTTATATACATGGCTGAGCGTTAACGGATATCTGTTACCGCTTTCAGCAATATCTGTATTCACAAAAACTAAATTGCCGGTGAAATCATTGATATGTGCCGTTCCTGAATTACCGGCGCTTACAGAATGATAAGTCCAGTAGTCTTCTATACCCTTATTGTTTCTGTAAGTAATTTTGAATGACGGAAGCTGTGCACCAGTAAAATTAGTATTTGGGATTGACTTTGCAAATGTAATCGATCCTTTACCGTAAGTTGTAGGCTCACTGTCGCCCATAAGAACAAAGCCATAGTTTTTTGAACTACCGTTATACCACTCTCTTACCATACCGGTAATATCAATCGTTTTAAATGTGGAGTTACTTGAATTTAAAGCCATATAATCTGATATTGTCGATTGATTGGTCGGCTTATTATTCCATGTTATTTTGGTTGCATCCCAATCCTGTGTTACCTTGTATGCATAAATTTTTCTTGCTGTAAATTTTTCAGGTTTTGACGCAGATTGGTAAAGACAGAACTCTGCTTTTACAACAATGTTGCTCTTTCCGATATCAGGTATATCAATTTTAAAATACGCTCTGGAATTATGATATTCGCTGTCATTTCCGACATAATATACAGGCATATTGTTATAATTAGCCTTGGGGCTTGCAGAAGTAACAGTTGTACCGGTAATACCATTATTGAATTTCTTTTCTATAATAGGATCTATCGTAACAGGAAACTGTCTTTCGGCAGAATTTATCCACTCAGGATCAGCACTTATTGTTAAATGATATTTACCTTTTTTGTACTCGTTCAGAGAATAGCTGACATTTTGAGAGTACACGCCATCACTGTCATACATAAACGGAACGGGAATAAGTGCAATTTGCTCATTATCCTTATTAAAGACAGAAATAGAGCCGTCATCTTCCAATTGTAATGTACACTTTTTGGTTTTAATGTCAAAAGTGAAATCATAACTGTCTTTTCTATCTTTGATAATAATATTTTCTTTTATCGTATTACCAATAACCGTATACTGCAAATCCGTGCTTGGCATAATATCAGTATATGTAACACCGGATTGTGTATTTTCCAACGCAAGTTTATCATCATCGGAATGAACTACAGCATTTCTTTTACTGATTTTAGCCACTTTTTTATCAGCTTTGCTAAGTCCCCATGTAATACTGCTTTTATCAAACTGATATTTAAACAATTTACTTGCGTCTGAGGATTTTGAAAACTTGACCTTGATCTCATTGGCTTTATTTTCATATCCGTTGAAATCTTCACTGTCAATTGCATCGCTTGATTGTAAAGAGTTGTCTATATCCTTCCACTCACCGTTTTCATCAAGAAAATGGACAGCAGAATCATAACGTGCAATTTGTACGTTACCATCACTGAGCATAAATCTCTTGCTGTACTCGTCTCTCAGCGATATTATTTCATACAAAATTTCCGGTTCTGAAGCTTCTTCCTCAACAAAAACCGAATCTGTGACCTCAAAATCATCTGTCCGGAAATCAATACCCGCCTCAGCTCCGGCAGAAGCCGCAATCTGAAGTGAAATTGATGCCGCTGTGATTACGCTAATCACCTTTGCTATAACTTTTTTAAACTTCTCCAACTTATTTCACTGCCTTTCATATGTCAGTACTCTTAAATGATTATTGTAATACTAATTTTTCATGTTAGACAAAAGTTGTTATAACATAATCATTTCAAGTTTTTTCATAATAAGTATACTCGCATTCTTTCTATTAATGCAATAGTTTTTCCTGAAATGCACATATTTCGACCTGAAATGCACAATTTCGGTTTGTGATGAAATATTTCTTATCATAAATGCATCTTCATGCTTCGTTTACACCTTGTAAGATGTATATATCAACATCACAGCATATTAATGGGCATTTAATCCAACTGTACTTCGCTGAACAAGCACAATATCTTGGCATAAAAAACTGCCATCAAATGCGTATGAAGCATTGATGACAGTATTTTTCGGCAATAATTTAAAATTAATCTATCCCTGTGTGTTATATGTTATCGTAAATGTTCGAATTATCGTCTTCGTTCATAGGTAATTTTAACCATACCTCTGCAGTAAAATACCCTCCGCTTTCTGTAAATGAAGTAATACCGTTGTACTTTTCGGCAAGCATTTTTACACTTTCCACGCCGAATCCATGCACCGTCTTATCCTGTTTTGTTGTAGCAAGCTTGGGATTATCCGAAAGCACCGAGCCTTTTATTGCATTCACCACTTTAATGCAGTAATAATTTCTCTGAATAAAAAGCTCAAGCTTAATTTCACGGTCAGCGGATTCTATACACGCTTCAAGAGCATTTGTAACGAGGTTTGTAAGTATGACGCTTATGTCAGCCGGCGAAAAACTGCGGATATCCGAGGATAATATGCTTGTATGCAACACTGCATCGCTGTCGGCACATTTTCGCGAAAGAAAACCAAGTATTGCATTAAGCATATCGTTATCGGTCACATTAGCGGTTTTCGTAGAAAGATCGGGGATTTCAACGCTGTTTAAAAAGCATTCTGCCTGCTCATATTTACCGTTTGTGATGAGTTCTTTCAATGTACTGAGCTGTCCGCTTATATTGTGCCGTATCATTCGCACTTCTTTATATACAACGTGAATTTCCTGAAGATTTTTTTCTTGTTCATTTATCTGTACAAGCAGCATTGACTTTTTGATATTTTCTTTATGCTCGCGTGATATTCTGACCAGCATATAAAATGAGACTACATTTATTATTATAAGTCCTGCTACCGGCAAAATAAAGAACATTATCCCTTTTTCTTCATTAAGCTCACTTTCATAGATACATACACCGCTTACAAGCGTAGCGGCAAAAACAGCACTGAAAGCTATCCACTCGTTCTGCCTTAGTTCAGACCGGTTTCTCTTTGTCAAGAGCAGTATAAGTCCCAATAATGCAAACAATATCAGCTTTGATATAAAAAGGATTAAAATTCGCATTACGCTCTTGTCGTTTATTGCATCGGCAGAGGTAAGCGGCGTGAAATATACAGACAAAGCGTTAATGCTTACAGCAACCAGCATAAGCACTGTTTCCGACATTACCGGCAGAAGAATATGGCACCAAACCGTTCCTTTAAGGCACAAGCGACAATATACAGCAAGTATTATAATAAAACCGAAGGTGCAGGCAAGAAATTCATTCGGGAATGCAAAAGAAAACAGGGAAGTAAACACCGTTGTAATCACAACAGCTGCGATAAATGCGATGATCTTTTTATATCCATCGTACTTTGTACCGAAAAACGAGGTAAGAAACCACAGAATAATTACATTTTCGCAGACCGTTGCCAAAAGTTCAGTTGTCTCGGATAACCATTCCATATCAGTTCGCTCCTGTAAATTTAATCATCATTTGTTTTACGTCGGTCAATTTAGTTCTGCTGACAGGTAAGTTTTCTCCGTTACTTAATATGATGCTGTTGCGTTCAACAGAAAAAATATAACGGGTATTTACGATGTATGATTTATGAGTTCTGATAAAGCCATATTCGGACAGTTCCTTTTCAATTGCGGAAAGAGCTTTTGAAGTCGTTAATACCGCATTTTCGGTATGTACAAGTGTTCCATGACCGTAAACCTCAATATAATTAATATCATTTAATCGTACAGAAATCAGCTTATTGTGTGAATTGAATGTATAACATCTTTCTATCTCAGCCAGATATTTATCAAGCCGTTTGATAATATCTTCAAGCTCACTGTCTATATATCTTTTCCGTAAAAATCCGAAAGGTCTGTATCTGAATGAAGAAAACACAAAATCGTCGTGATTAGTTACGAAAATAATCGGCAGAGTTTTTTCCGAACTGATAATATATTCTGACGTCTCCTCTCCGCTGAGCCCCGGCATATCTACATCCAGAAATACCGCATCAAACCTATTAAGCATACTTATCATTTCAGCACCATTTAAGAAAGCTGAAACAGTACATTCTATACCGCATTTTTCGGCGGTCATTTCAATCTTTTCACGGAAGATATCCGTAAATATCCGCTCATCATCGCATATTGCTATTTTCATATATATCATCACCCTTTAAAATTCGTATCACGCAATAAGCATAATGATCTGATGATTAAATTGTAACATTTATATATTTTATTGTCAAGGATTTAAAGCTATGTTAGCTATAACTAACCTTTTTCTCATTTCACGCCGTCTCACAATCAAATCCTTTCAGCTATTCCTCCCACCCCTCCCACAAATACTCATTCTCCTCCTTCAAAAGCACCTCAATCATTTCCCTCTGTTCCTTACTGAACCCATACTCCTCCGCCATTTCATCGGTCGTTTTATGTGTCACGGTGATATACAAATATGTTTTCGTCACAGTAGTTTCTGTCCTCACCGCATTCCCATTCCCGTCATCGCTTTCAGTCACAACCGTTTCCTCTTTGCTTTCCGTCCGCGAAGATATGCTGTTCATCTCCCAAAAAACATCTTTGAGAAGCTGCCTCTTGCCCTCGTCCATAGTGACAACCTCCTGCGGGTTGTCAGTATCAGTATTGACTTTAACTGAATACACGGTGAGTACCTCTTTCCACTCTGCCTTGCTTCCGCTCATTTCAATAACATCATAAGTATTGCTTTCCTTTATCTCGGACAACCTGTTTTCATACTCCGTGTCTATTTCCTGCATGACGGTCTGTATTGACATTCCGCTACTTTTATCCTCACCCGAAAAGAAGATGCCGAACACCGAGCCGAGGATCAGGGCTAACAGGCAAACGATGAGAATTATCAATACTGCAATCCACCCTCCCGCCGCTATAGCGGCGGCAATGGCTTTTATGCCTGCTATTACCGCCTTTGTAGCTGTGACGGTGGCTTTTACCGTAACCTTTACAGATTCCGCAGCTGCCTTTGCCGTTTCTTTGGCAATTTGTGCGGCTTTCTGTGTAGCTTTTGCGGCAGCCTTCGCGGTTTGCTGTGCCGCTTTAGCCGCCTGTTGTGAGGTTTTTATTGCGATCTTTGCGGTCTGCTCGGCGGTTTTGACCGACTTCTGAACCGCATTTGCAGAGCCTTTTCCAACTGTCTTAATCGTCTTGTTTCCGGTTGAACGGGCGGATTGCTTTATGGCTTTTTCCGCAGATTTTTCGGCAGTTCTTGTCGTTTTGTTGCCGATGTTCTGCGTCTGCTTTTGTAAAGCATTTTCACTATGTTTTACCTTGAAATTACGAACAGCGTCATTTGCCTTGCCTACACTTTTCTTTGTGACGTCCACACCTTTCCGTCCGGCTCTGTTAATCAGTCGGACACCTTCATGGACAGCTGTATCAACTCCTTGCTCAAATCTGTCCACAGCATATTCATCAGCCGAGTTTTCGTCAGAATATGTGCTGTGTTCGGCTTTATCCTTTGTGGAAATATATGCGCGTTTCATGTGCTGCCCCGCAACATAGGCTTTATCAATGGTTTTAATCGTACCTCTGAGCCTGTCTCTTGTTTTAATATCTGCCATTATGCTCACTCCTTAAATCAGCAAGGAGAGAGCTAAACGCTCTCTCCCGGCTTTGTAGTCATCAGCTTATACAGCTTCGTATTCTTCGGGAACTTGTTTGCAAAAGGCACGAGCGAGCTGCCCACCTTTATCAGTCCGTGTCCTGCTTCGACATCGGTTATATACGACATCTGACGGTCGGATATGTTAAGCAGCTCCGACAGTCTCATTCTGTCGGTCGAAGCCTGGCTCAACATTATGATAAATTCGGAGTTTGCAAGCATCGTTCTCGCCGTATGACTCTGCAACAGGTCATCCACATTCTGCGTAATACCGGTAGCATAAGCGCCGTACTTTCTTACTCGCTTCCAAAGGGTAAAGAGGAAGTTTGCACTGTATTCATGCCGGAAAAGCAAGTAAATCTCATCAATAAAGATATAGGTGTTCTTGCCCTTCGCCCTGTTCTGCGTGATACGGTTCAAAATGCTGTCGAGTACAACAAGCATACCGATAGGCATAAGCTGCTTGCCGAGGTCGAGAATATCGTAGCAGATAAGGCGGTTATCCGTGTCCACATTGGTCGGCTTTGCAAAGGTGTTGAGCGAGCCGTTTGTGAACAGCTCAATCGCAAGTGCAATCTCTCGTGCCTCCGGCTCGTCCTGCCTGAGAAGCTCCTCACGGAAGTCCCGAAGTGTCGGAACCGTACCCGTGTAGCCGCTCTGCTGATATACGCGGTAAACGCTTGCGGTACAGCGGTCGATAATCGACTTCTGCTTTGCGCCGAGGTTCTCACCTCCGATAAGCTGTTCGCACAGCGACATAATGAACTCGGATTTTAATATGACGGGGTTCACACCGTCACCGTATTCCTTGTTCATATCCATAGCGTTGATATGGCTTTTTGAAGTAGCCGAGATATTGATAATCTCGCCGCCCAGCGCTTTCACAAGTGCTGAATACTCCCGCTCCGGGTCTATGATGATTACATCAGCTTCTGATGCTAGAATCTGATTGATTATCTCTCCCTTTGCCGCAAAGGACTTACCACCGCCCGACACGCCTAAGATAAACGCATTTCCGTTCAGGAGCAACCTGCGGTCGGCGATAATCATATTCTTGCTGATTACATTCTGCCCGTAGTAAATCCCGTTTTCGTGGTAGATGTCCTGAACACGGAACGGAATAAACACCGCCAACGACTCGGTGGTAAGAGTGCGGAACGTATCAATCTTTCGTATGCCGAATGGCATAACCGTATTAAGTCCGTCAAGCTGCTGAAATTTCAGCACACCAAACTGGCAAAGGTGCTTTCTTGCTACGGTAAGCAGCGCCTCGGTGTCCTGGTCGAGCTGTGCTTTGCTATCTGCCGTATGCACAAAGGTAATCACAGCAAACATCATACGCTGGTCTCTTGTAGTCAGGTCGTCAAGAAATTCCTTCATCTCCTTGCGCTGCTGTTCCATATCGTAAGGCACGGCGGCGGAAAAATTGTTGTTCTGATTTTGCTTCCTCTGCCAGTTTGTGATGTTCGTCGCCACACCGAGCAGTCTGCTCTCCGCTTCACGCACCGCCTCGTCGGTGGGAACAGGAATAACATCAATCGACATCATCAGATTGCGGTTAAGGTCAGTAAGCTCTGCCACCATATCGTCCTTGATAAACGACGCATACTCGCGCAGGAAAAGCACCCTTGCGTAGCGGTCGCCGATTTTCAGATAGTCCTTTTCAAACTCCATCGAGTCGGGGCAGATATAGTCCTTGAAATCGTGCCCTTTCCTGCGGGTTTCCCTGATGTCAAAACGGAAAGAGCTTTCCTCGCCGACCCGATAAAAGTCATGGAAAACTCTCAGGCGTTCATCGGTTTCAAGCTCGGTGCATTTACTTCCGAGCCTGCCGAAGTGGGCAATCAGGTCTGTGCCGACGCGGGCAAAATAGCTTCTTGCTTCCTCAATATTTTTCTTGCTGACCGAGATAGTAATATACTTGTCCTGCACGATGGCGTTAGCGCCGGTCGCCTTTTCGAGCAGAATTTTGTTGTATTCCTCACGGTAGACATCGAGTTCGTCACCTTTAAGCGGGAGCAGAATGGTTTTCTCAAAATCAATGCGGTTAAGCCGGCGGTTATTGATTGTGATTTTGGTTGTCGCTCCGCTGTCAAACGAGTTGAGCAGCTCGGAGTATTCAAGGAACATTGCTTCCTTGTCCTCACGGCTTGCTACCGCATAGTTAATATCCGTAAACTTAAAGGTCTTGGAGAATTTGTCTTTCCCGACCTTGAAAATACCGTCGTCATATATAGCCTTGATAGGAATGACGTCCTGTACGCCCTTTGGCACTACGAACTTCTCCTTTTCCTGTTTAAATAGTTTTGCAAGTGTCTTAATCATGTGTTTTAAGTGCCTCCTTGTTTTTCTGTTCGATACCCGGCTTCATCAGCTCAAGGTAGGTGTTTCTTGGACGGAACACGAGCTTTTTCGGTATAAGAAACTCGCTCTTAATCCACGTCCACAGAAATTTTTCTGCGGTTATTCCGTTGTACTTAACAAAGCCGAGCGCCGCGAAAGGGGCGGCGGCTAAAATGCACATCCACGAAACGGTCTCGGTGCCGACATACGGACTGAGCAGAAAATATATGACCACCGCAACAGCACAAGCCAGGGCAGAAAAAATGAACTGCCGAAGCGACAGCCCAAAGAACATAGACTCTGTGTAGTTGCGGATTTCTCTGTTTATTTTTACTTCCAAAATAAATCCTCCTTTCAGATATAAAAAATCGCCATCCTTTTCAGATGACGATTTTTGTGAAATGTTTAGTTTTTGTCTTGCGGTGTCCCGAACAGAATCCGCATAAAATCCCGTCTGCCGTACAGCACACGCAAAATATATACCGTATCATTTTCCACACGGTAAAATGCCGTATAGTTTCCGCAGACAAGAAAACGGTAGTCGGTATCGAGATTTACGATAGATGACAGCGGTGCGCCGAGTTCGGGAAAATCTTTGAGCATACGAATACGCTTTAAAATCTTTTCAATCGTACGGACAGCAGCCTGTTCGTTGCAAAGCTCATCGGCAATGTACGCTTTCGTATTTTGTAAATCGGCAATTGCTTCCGGCGAAAATTTTATCTCAGTCATTTGTTATACCCAGCATTTTTTCTACCTCTGCAAGCTCAGTCCAGCCTTTTTCCTTTCCCGAAAGCTCGCCTTTGGATAATTCGCCCATAAGCTTCAAGGTCGCTTTTGTCTTTTCGTATTCCTCAATATCGACAATAGCATATCTGCCTCTGCCGTTTTTGGTAAGAAACACAGGCTCTCCTACCGCAATGTCACGCAGTACCTCGGTATAGTTTCTCAAATCGGATACGGGTTTAATATTCGGCATAATGTCTGCACCTACCTTTCTGCTGTATATATTGTAGCATAATTCTTCGTAAAACACAACAGCAAAATTGAAGATTTTCAAAAATAAATGAAGCTCACTTAAAACTTAGGCACATTTTACCCTAAGTTCTCGTTACAACCCCATCATTTCCTTTATCACACGGTCGCTCATTTTAACCGAGCCTACAAGCACAAGCATATTAAATACAATCTCGCTAATATACGACCACACCTGATTTATTGCGGCGGCACTCTCGTTAATCTCCGGCGGTGATGAAGCGAACACCGAAAAGATGATACAGGCAAGCACGATTACCGCGCCTTCAAGCAAAACGGCGCAGTAGCTCTTTAAAAATGACTTGCCGATATTCTGCGTCGGTTCACCCGCAAACGCCGAAAGGGGAATAGGGGCAAGCGCCGTATACATATACAGCTTAAAGAAGCGACCGTAAACGCTCATAATCATAATAAAGGACAAAACCGTGATAAAAAAGCCGCCGATAAGGGTTACCGCCCAGATCGGTATGCTTTCAAAAAAGTTACAGCTTTCGATTGTCGATACCATACCATCGGGGAGCGTAGTCATATCCGCCGAAGAAAATCTGGCTGAATTCATAATCACAGAAATCGTACCCTGAACAATGTCAAACAGAGCGAGCATAAGCTCCATTCCGTAGGTTATCACTCCTTTGGCGAGGGCGAACCTTATGAATAGCTTCAGTGCGTGCTCCGGCTTTTTCACATCGGAAAACGAGCCGCAGGTTTTCACCATACCCGTAACGAAAAACAAGACGAGCAGGGCAAAGCCGATAGCCTGAACCGCACCGTATATGGCAACTATCACGTTCCATATATCGCCGCCTTTAAAGTCCTGCGGAGAAGCGGTGATAAGCGACCATATTTCGGTAAGCTTCTGATTCCATACACCAAGAGCAACGACAAGATTTTGCACAACCCAGTTATCACTCATTTATATAACCATCCTTTCCTATTGAGGTATTGCCTCAATATATTTTCGGGGCGCACCCGAAACGGATACGCCCCGTTTATGCTGCTTATTTCATCCTGTGATAAGGTCAAGGATTTCCTTTGCAAAGGTGATTATTACTCCGCCTGCAAGGGTCAGGAAACCGTTAGCTCTCTGAGACGGATCGTGCGATTTAAGCGAAAGACCAATCTGAACTATGCCGAAGCCGAGCAGGATAAGACCTATCGCACGGATAAGTCCGAAAATAAAGTCCGACAGATTGCTGATTACATTAAGCGGACTATCGCCTTCTGCGAAAGCGGTTACCGATATGCACACAGCAAACGCTATTGCGATTACTGCGGCACAGTAAGTACGGAATCCCTTTCTGACTTTTCCAGTCATGGACAGTTTTCTCGTTTCCTTGTTATTGGTTTTCTTAATAATGTTCATTGTGTTTTCCTCCATAAATTTACTAGGTTTCAAAGTCCTCATCAGAGAGGAGCTCATAATTTGTTTCTGCTGTCTGTGTTTCGGGAGCCTTGTATTTATCAAAGCTCAGAAGCTCGATGGCAGCGACATCGGACTTCACTTCGCCGTGTTCGTAAACGCCGGCTTTTCCGTCTGCGGTCAGCGCCACATTCGTGTGTTTTAGTATATCGTATTTCAAATCAAGCACCGGACGCTCACCACGGATAAAGAGAATTGCGTAACGGTTATCAAACATACGAACCTCGTCCGGGGTTAGCAGCTCTCTGCCGCTTATCTGGTAGTTGGTCGAATAGCTTCCGCTTTTGCCCTCGCTCTTACCGTAGGTATTTGTATCAATCGTGGATTTACCGAGCAGCTCGCTCACATATTTGTGTGTTGACTGTTCGTTACCGCCTAGATACAAAAACTCGTCGCAGTTACCCACGATGCTTTCCCACTGCTTCTCGAACAGTGCTTTGAGCTGTGCCAAGTTCTGCAATATAATACTGACAGATACCGAGCGAGAACGCATAACGGAAAGTATCTTGTCAAAGTCATCATGGAGTGAAACATTGGCAAACTCGTCCATCAGGAAATGAACAGGGATAGGCAGGCTGCCGCCGTGAATATGGTCGGCGGAATAAAACAACTGCTGAAAAAGCTGTGTGTAAAGGATAGATACCAAAAAGTTAAAGCTCGTATCGTTATCAGGTATCAGGGCAAATAGTGCCGTTTTCTTTTCACCGAGAGTTTCAAGCTCCAGCTCATCGGTTGAGGTGAGCGAAGCAAGGCTTTCAAGGTTGAATTTCTCCAAACGGGCGGCAAGGGTAATCTGAATAGATTTCAGCGTTTTTGCCGAGCCTGAATGGTAGGAATGATAATACTTGAGTGCGATATGGTCGGGGTTCTCATATTCCAGTTCGGAAAAGAGATTATCAAGGGGCGAAGGTCTTGGTTCTTCCTCGTCCTCAATCACGCCGGCTCTGAGCATTTCCATTACCATTGCAAAATTCTGTTCATCTTCAGGAGCTTCGTAATGAAGATAGAATACAAGTGCAAGCAAAAGCATTGACGCTGCCGTGTCCCAAAAAGGATCGTTGCTTTGAGAACCCTTCGGCGTGGTACTCTTGAAAAGGTTGGTCACAAGTCTTTGTATATCGTTGTCACTGCGCAAGTAGACAAAGGGGTTGTAACAATGGCTCTTTTCCATAGAGATAAGGTCAAGAACCTTAATCTCATACCCCTTTGCTTCAAGTAGTTTTCCGACATCCCGGACAATTTCGCCTTTCGGGTCGAGTATCACAAACGAGGTGTTAGCCTGCATCAGATTCGGCTTGCAATAAAATCGGGTTTTGCCTGCGCCCGATCCGCCACACACAAGGGTGTTAAGATTGCGCCTGTGCTTTTTGGCGTTAAGTCCGATGCTCACATTCTGAGTCATCAACTTATTTTCACTTTTGGGCGTTTGGCAGTATTTCTTATTGACAGCTCGTGCATCGCCCCATTTAGCAGAGCCGTGTTCCTCCCGGCGTCTGTAATTCCTGCGTGTTGAGAAATAAATGCCGATACCGAAGCCGTAGCACAAAAGCAAAACGAGGACAGTTTTTAGGCTGTCCTCGCAAAGCTCTATTTGGAACGGGTTATTAAATACTGTCATCAACTTCGGAAGTATCTCCGGCAAGCCGCCTTTAACGGACGGTGCAATCAACAACGCAAGCCAGACTACGGGAAGTATGCCGATTACGGAAAGAATGACAGCAGACTGCTTATCATCTTGCTTCATCCCGGCATTTTTCCTTTTCTATCACCTTGAACTTCTTTTGCGGGGCGTGACCGACCTTTACGATCAGTTCATCAACGGCGTCGGTAGACTTGCCCTCGCTGCGAAGGTCGTTGCGCTTCTCATTGAGGGAGTCAATCACGATACCGTGTTCATATTCGTCCAAAGCGACAAAGTGCTGGCGTTCTCTCATTTCTCTTTACCTCCGTTATCTGCTGTCACGGTCTTTGGAGCGTTCCTGCTTTTGGCAGTACATCTCCTCGGATACACGGGAATGGATTTCATTCATAGCCGTGCGGGTTTTGGAAAGCTCCGCACGGATTTCCTTCGGCTCTTTGTTCTTCCATTCCTCCGGGATACGGTTGATAGCAAAGTTTTTGGTGTCCACGCCGTACTTTTTGCAGAGCATATAGCCGACGCACATTGCCTGAAAGCCCATATCCTTGCGACTGTAATAGTCGCTGTCGATAGAAAGCTGTGCGTGGCCGAGTTCCTGCGCTACGCACTGGCAGAGAGCAACGCTGTCGCTAATATCTTTCTTGACAAAAAGCGTCTGCTTCTCATTATCATAAAAGGCTCCCATCTGCGGATGCGGAAGTTCGGGTGCGACCTCCACGATAACCGGAGATGTGTCAATCATCACGGCAACGAGAGCCTGCGGATCACGGTTGACGGTAGGAGCCGGAGTCTGTCTGCCTTTGGTCTGCGATACATCAAAGACCTTTTTGACATTGTAGGAAACGCCCGGTGTTCCGTCCGCCTTTGTGTACTCAACAGGTTCCAGAATGGAGATACTCTTTGCACCCTTATTGATAGATACCTTTTCCTCCGCCCAGTCACCGAAGTCTTTAAGCTGGGTGGCTTTGGGGTACTGGTTATAAATGAGCAGAGCGTTTGCGGCGGAATAGCGGTCGAGCCTTGCCTGTGTATCAAGAAAGCCTCTGAACTTTTCGCCGTCCTGAACGATTGCGGTCGCCGTATCGTCAGTCATCTGATAAACGGCGTCCTTTTCTGCCTGCTTCTTTGCTTTCCATTCTTCGGGGGAAAGCTGCGGCTGTCTGTAGCCGCCCTTATTCGGTTTGAAATTATTAGTCATTGTAGATTACCTCGCTTTGTTTTTATTTCTGTTTTTCTTTTTCTTTGGTTGCTGATGGGTGGTCTGATTGGTGCGGTTTTGGGACTTGGGTTTCTCTCCCGATTTATCAAAGTCGGTGCGGTCCGCTTCTTTTTCCGTTTTCGCCTGTGCCTTATACCGTTCGAGCTTTTCACGGACGGAAGGCTTTTCTTCGGCTGATTTGGAAATACCCTTATCAGATTTACCATCGACCTCGGCGGAGCTTTGCCTTGACGGAGGGTTTTTGTCCGTCTTGGCGACCGTGGGGTTTTCGTGAGATGCCCCGTCCTTCTGAATGGGCTTTCCCATTGCTTCCTCCACAATTCTTTCTCCCTTTGATTTGGTCGGCACTTCGTTTGCAAGCTCCTCACGCTGGGCAATACTCTTTTCCGCATTGGCAACGATGGAACCCTTGTCAACATTTCCGAGTTCAAAGCGGTCGAAGATACGCTGAATTTTAGAAGCGTCCTCCGCACGGGCGATAATATCCACCGGAGCGTTATCGTCCTTGCTGTATTTGTCCCTCAGCACACAGTAAAGCACACCGTACTTCTTTGCCTGTTCGGTAAACTTCTTCAGGTCTTTATTCGGAACGGAAAAAACCTTGAGTTCCTTTCCCGATTTGAGCATATTGGTAAGGCGTGCTTTGCCTTTGGTTTTCTGTTCCTGCTTCAGCACAGAAACAAGAAGAACGGTCAGCTCCTTCGCCGCCGTTCCCGTTAGTTTTGCAGCTACTTCAAAGCCTTCAAGCGAGAGCCTGACAACCTGTTCCGCTGCGTCACCGCCTGTGTTCATAATCACGGTTCTCCTTTCTGTTGCTCTTGATTTTTTCTTCATCTGCAAGCACCGCATTTAAGTTCTCCCGCATAACGCCAGAGCGCCCAGCGATACCGTCGCATAGTCGAACTTCCTTGCGAAGTTCTTTGAGCCTTTCGGATAAGGCTGAAATCTGTTGCTTTTTGCCGGACAGCAAATCATCATCAATATTTACTTTTCGTATTTCGTTTCGGAGATGTGTTCTGTCGGCAGTAAGGGTTTTGATTTCGTCCTCCACCTTTGACTTATATGAGAAAAGCTGCTCGGAGGTAGAGATGTGTTCTCTGCCGAGCAGCCTTACCTGTGCGGTTATTTGGTCGAGCTTCATCAGATCTTCACGGAGAAGATAATGGAGCCGAGCCGGATTTTGTTTTTGGTACTTCGGCAAATAGCCGAGCTTATAGCAGTAATGAAGGTACAGTCCATACAGCCCGCCGACCTTTCGTATCTTATGCTCCCGTGTCAACAGGACATATTGCTTTGGGCGGTAGTAATAGCCTTTTTGGAACGGCCCTAACTTAACCCTGTTCCGGTTTTCATAGATACGCTCCTTTATGCGGTCGAGGGAATAGTCATCACCGAGCCTTGTCAGTCGGATATTCTTTTGGTATCCCTTTACCCTTAGTACCTGATACTTGTGGTTCTGGGAATCGTCAAAGGACGCCCCCATCTGACGGAGAATATATTTGAAATCGGCATAACTGTTGCTCTTTGAAATCGCTTCATCAATCACAGCTTTTGCAGAGTCCACATAGTTCGGCATCCCTGCTTCGTGGAGCTTCCTGGCATAGTAGTTTTTGCCTGTGCCACGCTTCGGATTTTCAATCACATCAAGCTGGTGCTGTCTGCAAAGCTCGTCTGCAATGTGCCGGAAATACCGCCAATGCTTCTCATTGTTCTGCATTCGCTTTCCATCAACAAAGGAAACGGAGTTCACAACAAAGTGGCAATGCAGGTGCTTTGTGTTCAGGTGGGTTGTTACCACGACCTGAAATCTGTCGCCCCACACACGCTTGGCAAATTCCGTCCCGATCTGCTGTGCCAATTCGGGAGTGATATTCGGTTCGTCCTTAAAGCTCAGATACCCGTGATAGGCTTGGATACCGTCGCATTTGTCGAACTGTTCTTTAACCGTTACGAACTGGTCACGGGCAGTCGAAGCATTACAGTTAATGCCGCCTACATAAAACTCTCGCTCGGTCTTTTCCTCGTCCTTGGCGTACTGCAAAACATCGGCAAGCGCCTGATACTGCTCCGGCGAATATTCTTTTGCCGCCGTCTTTTCGGGATTGGTCGCATAGTCAATCACTTGGTCAAGGCGGGCTGTCACTTTCCATATCTTGCTTACTGCCATTTCATCTCACTCTTTTCGGGACGGAGAAACTGTCGCTCCACATCCGCCTGAAACTTATGCCAGCGCTCGGCTTCCTTCTGAAGTTTCTTTGCATCGACAAAGCTGAGTGAGTTCGCCTGTGCCGCAAGCTGATTGATGTTGTTGCCGATAGAGGATAACTGACGCATCACATCATAGAAACGCTGGTCAGGTCGCTCCTTCGGTTCGTACCCACGCACAAGCAATCTCACAAGTGCGGCTTCGGTCAGGCAGGTTTTCTTGGCTTTCTTCTGTAAGTCCTGTGCTTCATCACGGGAAAACCAAAACTGCTTCTTAACAGTTCTTCTTTTCATTTGCTTCGACCTCCTTTTTCATAGAATCGGTTTTGTAAAGTCGGTTGATTTGCAGACAGCACATAAAGACTACGCCTATACAGCCGCCAAGCAAAAGTCCGACGATGAAGAAGATAAATTCTGTCATATAGATAATCCTTTCTTATTGGGGTATTAGGGGCAACCCCTAACAAGCGATTTACTGTTTTTTGCCCGATAGGAGTAAAAACAGTCTGCTTGCTAAGATAATGCAGACTCTCCGGGTTGCCCCGTTTCTCTTTGAGATCAGCGTTCCGCTTCTTTGGTTTTAGGCTTAAAGGGGACGGCGACTATCTCGCCGTTTACCTTTGCAATGCGTTCGGGATATTTGAATTTTTCCTTGTATTTCTCTGCAAGGTTCTTCGGCAAACTTTGAAAGTTTTCCGATTCGATAGGTGCATAAGCGATAAAGAACTGACCGAAAATGATGTCGAGCATTTCACGGGAGTTCTCTTTCATATAGCACTTTTCAATCTTCCAACCGTTCTCGCCGCCGTGTTCGTCAGACATATATCCGTCCAAACGCACACAAGGATCGCTTCCGTCAAGGCAGGAAGCATAGATGGAATAGCCGCCCATGCCGGACTGAAACGCTTTATTGTTTGAGCTGATTACATAGGTTCTGGACTCCTCGCTGTACGGTTTATCGAAGCTGTCCTCGGTAAAAACGACATACCCGGTGAGGTGTTCCCCACGGTTATTCTCGGCTTCTCGGAAGCGCTTTGTCATTTCCTGATAGCTCATTTCCACCGTTTCCGGCTCGGCATAAACGGCACGGTTTGGCAGCATACCGTTCATCTTGCTTTCATCATTACAGATGATTGCGACCTCGTCCTCAAAGGGCATATATTCTTCAATATCGCCGCCGACAATTTTTTGCATTGCCTCAAGGCTGTCCTCAATTTCAATCATCTTCGGGTACTTGTTCGGCTCAACAAGCAGTACGGAAATCATATTTTTCTTTTCCGTATCCGTAAAAGTCCTGCCGAGCTGACAGTCCTTCGGCTCAAAATCAATGGGCTTAAAGCCGACACTGTCGCAGAAATAAAAGCAATGCGGGTGCATCGGATCTTCCATCACTTCCACCGCATCGGACACCGAAAGGGAACGGTCTTTGTACCCTTCGGGGTGGTTCAGATTAAACATCTGATAAGTATTAAGGGGTTAGAGTGTGAGGAAGGGGAGAATAAAAAAATACTCCCCTATCTTGAATCACGCTCTGCCCGCTTTCGTAGATAAACTGCATAATGCTCCAAAGCCTTACAGATATATTCCTCCGTCTGGCTTATGGAAACGCTTTTCGGAATCAGTTGCCGCACCCTATCCCCGCTAAGTACGATTCTTTCGCGTTGGTTTGGCTTTTGCTCGGACATAATCGCAGAAATGGCTTCGGGAGTGAGCTTCTTTTCTTCAAACATCTTTCGCATACGGATTGTTTGGTCGTGGGACGGAGTGCAGTCGTTCAGGTCGATTTCATCTACCAAATCACGCTGGCAGTCCTCGTCGAGAAAAGAAATCTCAACGGCAGGTCGCATTTTCATTCTGCCTTCGTCCACAAGGTCAAGCAGTTCGGGGACAAGATTGGTCAAGCGAATATATCTGCGAATTTGCTCACGGCTTTCTCCAACTTCGTTTGCTAAAACCTCGTTTGTTCGTTGCCGTTCAAAATCTGACACCACTGGTGTCGAATTTTCTTTTTTTGGTCTGCCTGCTTGCCTGTTCATTGCTTCCAAACGCATTTTGTATGCGAACGCTTTTTCCGAAGGAAGTATCTGCGACCTTTGAAAATTGCTTTCCACCATTAAGATGGTTGCTTCATCTCTCGTTAGGTCAACAACTTCACATCTGAGTGTTTCAAAGCCTGCAAGATCACACGCTCGTTTTCTCCTGTGACCGGAAATAAGCTCATATCTGCCGTCCTCTTTTTGACGGACGGTTGCCGGGGTGATAACCCCACGCTCCTTGACGCTCTCAACAAGCTGCATCATATCTTCATCGTCGCGCACCTTAAAAGGGTGGTCGGGAAAATCGTCAATCTGCTCTATGGGAATATTGCGGATTTTTGCAAGCTTGGCTTCGTCTCTCATTTCCTGTGTAGAGAACAGGTCATCGAGCGTCGGCAGAGTGAAGTCGCTCTTTCTTCCTGCCATCGGCTAACACCTCCTTTGTCAGTTCGGCGTAAGCCTTTGCCGCAGGACTGTTCGGCTCATACTTGTATATGCTAACTCCCTTAGATGCTACCTCCGCGGCTTTTACCGCCATAGGAATGGCCGAGTGATATATCTTAATCACGCTTCCGTAGTTTTTCCGCAGCGCATCTGCCGTGCTTTTCGCAAGGTTTGTCCGGTTGTCTACAATATTAAGTAGGATACCGTAAATCTTCAGGCTTGGATTGATATGCTGCTTGACCTTCTGAATAGTCTGCATAAGCTGTGTCATTCCTTTTGCGGGAAGATACTGAGCCTGAACGGGGATGATTACGCTGTCTGCCGCCGCTAAAGCGTTAAGAGTTACCATACCGAGGGAAGGCATACAGTCGATCAGGATATATTCGTAATCATCTTTCACCTTGTTAAGATAGGTTCTCATAACTGTTTCACGGCTCATAGTCGTTACAAGCATCATTTCCATAGCGGACAGTTCAAGGTTTGCCGGAAGCAAATCAACATTTTCCTCGTGATGCAGAATACCGAAATGCGGGTTTCCGTTTTCTTTACGCATTATCTCGGATAACTTAGTGGTAATGGTAGCAGTTAAGCTGTCATTATCTTTCCACCCGAGACAGGTCGTGAGGGTCTCGCCTGTCGGCTCGGTCGGTGCTTCACAAGCAAAAGCTTGTGAGGTCTCCACAGGAGACCCGCACCCCTGCGGGTCTGCGTCTACAAGGAGTACCTTTTTACCTTGCTTCGCAAGCCCTATTCCTAAATTGACCGTTGTGGTGGTTTTTCCTGTGCCGCCCTTTTGATTGCAGATTGCAATGGTTTTACAGTTAGGCATTGGCTTTCCTCCTTTCCATAGATTTATAGCCGACTGTGTTTAGACGGCTATGTATCAACGCAGTATTTGTTTTCAACACCCCCTGCGTAAAGCTGTTGCTTTGTGTGGGAAGCACATCGGTCACGGTTTGCGAAACCGTGTCATAGGAATTTCACCTCTGCCGGGTTCTCCGCCAGCTCCGTAGAGAAGTATCATTATCATTCTGACTGTCATCGCTGTGTCAGGTGCAGCCTGACACTTTTACCGGGAGTTCTCGCTTCGTCGTCGCAAGTTTCATATCGCTCATTTCCGTGCAAGCACGAAAACTTGCTCATTCCACTGCTCCTCCTTCTCCCAAAATGTCTAACGACTTTTCGGGAGCCCTAAGAAACGGCGGTCTTGGCGTACCCGATAAGGTGGCTCATCATCAGAACTAAAGTCCGATGTGCCTATATATTCAGTTGTCAAGGAACAGCGAAAGAGTTGCTCCTAATCGGAGTTAAGAAATAACCCTTTCACTTGTTCGGACTGGGAGAGGTCAAATTATCGGGTGTTTTTAAAAAAAAGTTTGAAAATTTTTTTGTGTCGGAAAAATAAAAACGCCGCCTATCCCGATAAAGGAATAAGCGGCTTGCTTATATAGCTCTATATTTTATTTTTTGAAAAGGAAATGACTACGAAACAGTACGCACTATGAAAGCCTTTTTCTTTGCTTTCATCAGCTTTAAGATGACTTCACCAACAGCGTCGGTGTATCTGCTTTTAGCCATAAATGCGTTCTTCTTATCTATAAGCGAATGTATGATTTGAGAGCGTTCCTGCTCGGTCAGCTTGATATAACACTTCTTCATTTGTAGTCCCTCCATTCGATTACAGTATATCCATAAACGTTGCCGGCTTCAAATATGCAAAAAAGAACCCCGAACTATACAGTCCGAGGTTCTGTCGCAAACATCGTTAAATGCCGAGTTTACAAGGCTTTTTTGTTCAATTTACAATGCAGCCGTTACAATGAAGCCACTGGATTAACAATTCACTATTCCAGTGATTTACGACACGCATTTGTCGTAAAAGACGAGTGATGCTCAAAAAGTCATTTGTCGTAAATTTGTCGTAAACCCTCTGACGTGTTTCATTTTTGGATTAACAAAACGCCGCAAACGCTGTCAAAACCTGATTTTTGTGGGTTTTTAGTCCGAGAGGGGCTTCATCGTCGGGACGAAAGCAACCATCTTTTCAATCTCTCCTAAACCTCCTCATATCTCAT
>OBJF01000363.1_pt1 | contig 53569 bp, 61 predicted proteins | sample 1519091 | NCBI WGS metagenome assembly OBJF01 (sample SAMEA2452124, study PRJEB22498) | human gut metagenome | biome: human feces; feature: human gut; material: feces | place: Australia | collected 2012
ATTAACTTTATGTTTTATTGAGGATTTTTAAAATAATGAAGATCTAGAAACGCAATCTCTGGAACCCCTGCAGTTGTCAAGCACTTTAGGATAAAGTTTTCCTTTAGTCTTGCGAAGCAAGACCTGTTTGCATAACTTTTTGATTGTCTAGGTATCTTGTTCGAGGTTAAATGCGTCTGCTGTTGCATACAGAAGAGGCCAATCTACCAATCTCTCCAGGCTGTTTCAAGAACCCCAATTGATTCTATTTGCCTACCATGAACTTCAAGATCAGTCCGCTCGTGCCCCTTAAAATCGGATAGCTGCAACGCTAATTGCGTTTCTCGGGCTGTGGAGCGGGCCTTTCGGCTTTCTCATGCTTAGTTGTAGACGATTGTGCTCGGACTGTAAGTTAAATCTTTAGCTCCCTTTGGACAATGAGCATTTCGCGACCCCTGCTATTTTTGGGTTATATGGTTTGCTACTGATAAGAATAGCTCTAACGATCCGTAAAAGCTTTGCGGCAACGGCGCATACTAGTTTCCCCCACGGCATTTTTTCCTTTTGCTTCTTCAAAATCCACTTCGTTAACTGTTTGGATTTTAATTTTCCGCTAGTGGCCAAGCGGATCACACATCCGGCCCCTTGCACCATTAAAGACCTCATTGTCCTGTCTCCACGATGGGTGATTTTTCCTTTTTTCTCATTGTGCCCTGTGGCAATACTTCTTGGCACCAAGCCATAATAGGCAGGAAAATCTTTGGGATTTTTGAATCTCCTGATGTCTCCAATCGTTGCACGAAGTCTGCAACTGCAGATTGGCCCCAGCCCCGGAATCGTTTGAATTAACTGGCAAGCTTTATCGTTCTTAGCCAACACCTCAAGAGTTTTGGTGATTTTATTCAAGACCTTTTGAGTCGTTTGTGCGTGTGTGACCATGTCAACGAGACTTTCCCTCAGTTCCTCCGGAAAAGCTGCGTGACTTTCAATCAGATCTCTCAATTGAGCTTTTCTGCTGATTCCTTTCGATATATTCAATCCCCAGGCTTGGCAAATCCCTTTTAAAGACACAATGGTCTGTCTATATTGCTTGATATATTGTTCCCGCAGCGTTGTTAAGCTCGCGTACTTTTGTTGCTCTATATCTTTGGCTTTGATTGTCCTCAGCTGTGTATCTTGGGCTAGAAAAGCCAGAGCTTGAGCATCATTTAAATCAGTTTTTTGGCCTGAATAATGATTTTCAACGTAGTTCTGTACATTCTTGCCGTCGATAACTAGGCAGCGATGCCCCCAAGCCTCTAACTTTTGAACTAAATAATTCATTTCAGTGCACGGCTCCATGGCGAACGTCGTGGGGGTTAGCACTTGTGCGCTTTTCTCAAGCTCCGAATAGTCAAGTCGGTCGATGCAGACCACTTCACCATCTGTTGTTAACAGAGCAGCACTGACGCAATTCTTAGCTAAATCTATACCGATGGCTTCATATTCGAGATCTGTATCGATCGTTTTTGCGAGTATCCTTCTAACTGACATGGAATCACCTTTAATGAGAAATTTGTCACTTTCATTTTGCTCTCTCTATTTCGTTGGGAGCAAAGGGGTTCCATGTCATTAAATCTCAGGATTCGCTGCATTACTTACGAGTCTTTTTTCTTCAGAAAATTCCGGGAAAACCTTTCATCTGCTGTGTCCTTTTAGCCGCCAAACTAAAACCTCGAGCGCTTCTCCTGATTGCGCTCATTAGCCGGCGCCAGAACGATTTTCAAACAAGCCCGCGTCCATCCGATTGGGAAATTTTTCGAAAATTAGCACAATCCTTTCAGACTAAAACTCCTGTATGAAGTATCCTTAGGTAAACGAAAACCCTGATTTCCTAAATAACAACTATGAAAATATTTGTCCGCAAAAATATTCTTCTCTCCTTCTCAGTAGTTACCGCCCTCCTGCTTTCTGCATGCTCAATGGATCCGGACGTCGAAATCACCAATGAAAACGTTAAAGACGCCGTCAGCAGCCTCTCAAAAGCAGATGCAGCCAAAGTAACCGCTCTCGGCGGGGACAAATATCTTCTTGGTAAAACCTTAAATAAGGTGAGCAAGCAGCTGCCTGCCGATTACTACAATTATGAGACCAACGAGTTGGTTGAACACGCCCGTTTGAATCGAAATTTCAATCTTGCTCAGGCTAATAAAGGAGAACTTACTCCCGAGACGGTCAGATCAGATTTTGCTGAAAGTCCCGAAGAAAAGTCTATTGAGATCTCTGAAATCAGCATGCAAGACCATTATTTAAGAGCTCTCAGAACCGAACTTAAACGACCTTTGCCTTTAGGCACTGCCACCCTCGGAAAAGGCGTTCTGACGTGCAGAAAAAAAGACAACCTGATTGCGCTTGACGAACTGGAATCTCAAAACGCAGAAGCCTTCAAAAAAGAAAAAGCCCGCAAACTCAGACGTAAAGAATGTCATGAGATGAAACGTCCGGCAAAATTAACGCTTCGCGCAGAAGAAAAGGGTTTCGGTGGAAAAACTATTTTTAGAACGGCAAGAGGCTGGGTGGCTGCAAGAGATCTGACAGACAGGACACCGGCCGAAGAATTAGCCAAGATGAGAGAAGAAGCCCAGGAAAAACTGACTTATCTGAAGAACTATCCTGCCCCTCAGTTCTATCATGTCTTCAGACCTCTTCTTGATCTTTCCGCAAAGAATCCAACACGAATCAAATTAGCCCAAAAAGCGATTCTTATCAATATGGCTCAGCATAAGGAGTCTTGGGATCAGGCAGCTGCACGCTTCGTGCAGGAACAGCAAGACTTCGCTCGGTCAGAATATGCCTGCTCCTTCGAAAAAGACTGCTCTGAAAATCAAAAAGGCAACCTCAGAATGGCTTACTACATTCATACGGCAGCCCCGAAGAACGTAAAAGTCGGCACGCTGCCTTGTGAAATTTCTAAAGTCTCAGGCTGCCGAAATTTCACGAACTAACTCAAGGCATTCCTTAAAAACGCTCGAAATTATCGAGCGTTTTTCACATCCGCAGGAGGAACAATCTTTTGAGTACGGCTGGACTTCATAGCTTCCTGTTTTTGAACGGAAGCCGCATGGAGACCCTCAGCAACTCTGAGCAGGACTTGACGGTCTCTTCTTGAAAGCTGAGATATCACCGAGTCCTCTGAGATCAAACTCCTCGCCCCGCTTTTATCGTCGGTGCGGCCCAGAAGGTAATCGGTAGAAACGTTCAGTGAATTGGCAAGACGCACTAAAGCGTAAAGCGTCGGAGATCTTGAACTGCCCTGATTCTCATAAAGAGAAAGAACCGGCTGAGGTATCGCGCTCAGACTCGAGAGCTCGGCTTGAGTAAGGTTGTTTTCGTGTCTGAGCTGTAAAAGCCTCTGACAAAGTATTCTTCTAATTTTAGGATCGGATCCCATTCTTCCTCCTGTCCTGTTCAGGCAAACGGAAATCTTATCACGTTAATTGGCTATTTGTTCGCAATAAAGACCCTTTAGTAAAACCTCATTTAAATAATTTTTTCCTTTTCTTTTATAGTGATACACGATTTTAGTACAAAAAAAATAACTTACAAATAAATCGAAAATACGGGATATTTGTACTTTTCCTACCAATTTTACTAATTTTCCAGTCCCCCACTCCGCATCTTTTTCAGCAATCCTCTCAAAAAAGCATCAACCGCCATTCGCTTCTCAAAATGTAGTTAGGTTCATCGGATATGCCCTCTCCCATAGCTAAAATATCCTCGATATGCGCTTTCAAGCGCCTCTTTTTATTTCGGGAAAAACAATGGAATTACAGAATCAACTTAAGCAGATGGCTGCCAAAGCTGCCCTCGAATATGTTGTCGAAGGAGAATATCTTGGCGTAGGCACCGGAACAACGGTAGGATTTTTCATCACTGAATTAGCTACTTCCGGTAAAAAAGTAAAGGGCTGCGTTTCCAGTTCGGAAGCCACGACCCGACAGCTTCTCGCCTACGGCATTCCTGTCTGCGATTTGAATGATATCGTTGATTACCTTCCTGTTTATATTGACGGATGCGATGAAATTGACGGCAATTTCTGCATGATCAAAGGCGGCGGCGGAGCACTGACACGCGAGAAGATTGTCGCTCAGGCATCTGAAAAATTTGTCTGTATCGCTGACGAAAGCAAGGTTGTAAAACAGCTCGGTGCTTTTCCTCTTCCTTTAGAGGTCATCCCGATGGCTGTGAGCTCTGTCTCCAGAGCAATGGAAGATTTAGGTGGTCATCCGGTTGTTCGTGATTTCATTACGGACAACGGCAACAACATCATCGATGTGCACGGTCTTCAGATCAAAGAACCGCAGCTGTTGGAAAACGCCATCAACAAAATTCCGGGCGTTGTAACCTGCGGCATTTTTGCTAACAGAGGCGCCGACGTCCTCCTCGTTGCTTCGGAAGCAGGTATTAAAGTTACAAAGCCCAAGAAGAGCTTCTTCTCTTCACGAAAAGCTAAATAACTAAAGTTCTACGTCGAGAGAGCGGCGCTAAAGCGCCGCTCTTTTGTTTAGTCGTTCAAGAAATATTCAACTGTCGTTACGACACGAACATTCTTTATGAAGGGCGTATTGTCATCTCTATCGGTAATAGAGAAGACGCCTTGGTTAGCCCTTCTGATCTTCCCGAGTTTTGAGCCGGAGTCTTCAGCGAATTTTTTAGCTGCTTCCTTAGCGTTTTTCGTCGCAATCTCGATCATCTTTGGCTTGATTTCGTTCAAACCGGTAAACGAATAATTGATCATGTAGCTATAGTCGTTCGTCAGAGCAACACCTTGCTTCAGAAGCTCCCTCTGGGCCTCCATAAGCTTCCGAACTGTGTCTACTTTGTCCGTCGCAATCGTGATGACCTGAGTGATGATGTAGCGGAAAGGCGGCCGGTTGGGCCCGTAATTATTTGCCAAAGTATCGTTAACTTTTGGCGCAGCTAACGAGATTTCAGAAGGGTCAATTCCTCCTTTCTTTAAAAACTCAAAAACAGTGTCTTGCTTTTTCTCCAGGTTGTCATAAACCGTAGCAAGGTCATTGCCCATTTCATTAAAGCTCAGCGGCCAAATGACATGATTTGCTTTGACTTCTTTTTCGCAAAGACCCTTAACCGTCACGATGCGGTCTTTGTTTAAAAGTGCATTGACACCGTCCCCTACTTGGTTTCCGAAGAGGGCAATACCGCCTATGAACCCGGCGGCCAGGATAATGCTGGGAATTATTTTTCCTTCCACGACCTATTCTCTCTTAACTTAGTTACTAATTTTGAAGTGCGGTACGAATCGCATCACCTACGGCCATCGCCGACATCGGATTCTGTCCGGTGATCACTCTATTATTAACGACGACATGAGACTGGAAGTTATCCGAACACTGAAATTTGGCTCCATGTTTTACTAAAGCAGTTTCCAGAGCAAACGGGACGACCTTATCTAAACCAATACCCTTTTCTTCCGAATTTGTAAAGCTGTTGATTTTCTTTCCGTCCACAAGATACTTGCCGTTTGAAAGTTTCACATTTACTAAAGCGGCCGGTCCGTGGCAAACAGCAGCAACCACACCGCCGTTTTCATAAATCTTAGAAGTTATGGCAGCTAATTCTTTATTGTCGGGAAAGTCCCACATGACGCCATGGCCGCCGGCAAAAAAGACAGCCTTATATTCTTCGGGTTTAACCTCAGACGGTTTCATGGTGAAATTGATTTTTCTCTGTGCAGAAAGATCCTGCGCAAAAGCCTTATTAATCGGATCGGAAGCGTCCTGTCCTTCGACAGGGCATTCGCCGCCCTGAGGACTGACGAAATCAATTTCGTACCCTGCGTCCTTCAATACTTTCCAGGGATGTGTCACTTCTGAGAGCCAGTAGCCCGTCTTTTTACCTGTGTTTCCCAGTTCTCCATGACTGGTAATTACGAAAAGAATTTTTCCGGACGTCTTTGGTTTTTCCTCAGGAACTGCCGCAGACGCAACCGGAGCTCCTCCGGCAGCTGCCGCAATCGGCATACAAGTTAAGAACGACAATGCGTTCCTACGCAACATCCTCACTTTTAATCTCCTCATTCTCGAGTTATTTTGGATTGTATTTCTCGGGATAACCCTTAATTTTGCTCTTCTCCCACAATGGGAAAAAATTAAAAGAAAAATAATTTTCAAAATCTTTTCTATTGCAATCAGAGCGTTGGACTATCAAAGAAGAAAACTTCATCATTTTTTCGTTCATTCGAGATGACAAGGATTTTTTTTTCCTATAGAATTCAATTCTCTTTTGGAGAGGTGGCCGAGTGGTTTAAGGCGCACGCCTGGAAAGCGTGTAAACCCTTTAAAGGTTTCGGGGGTTCGAATCCCCCCCTCTCCGCCAGCTGGCTTTTTAAATCAATAAGTTGGAAGTGAGATTTTAAAAAGCACCACCAAAAGCACCACGCCTAGAAAAATCTAAATCATTTTTATTTTTTTATTCACCTGAGCTGGATTGCACACCGTTCAATGATTCGTCGATCAGAGACTGAGTGCTCTGCACATCTTGCAAGAGTTGCTGAACACTTTTCAAGTGCTGGTCTAAATCGACCACACTCTCCAAGCTCGCGTTGTAACTTTCGCTGTATCGCGGCGTCTCGCTCGCGCACCCGCAAAGCAGAATCATTGAGAGTAGTAATAGACTTTTCAAGATTGGCAATTTCTTTATCTTTCCTCTGGAGTGTTTCGATCTGGTGAGCAAGTATTCGCTCCCGCTCCTGTGTCCACCTCAGCTCAGTTTCCTGCTGGCCGAAGTGATAGCCAAGCACTGAGGAGAACATGACGGCGGCAATAATCAAAATTACTCGGATCATTTTCTGAAAAAGAGTTCTAGTTCTGCGTCCGGCGCAAACCACATTCATTCTTTTAAAAATATTTTCTTTTCTTCCGCTCTTCGGTTTACCAGCCCTGGGAGAACCTGTCCAGCACTTTTCCTCCATTTTGGAAATTCTTCAGCAGCACCTTCATAATCTCCCGCGTTTAGTTTTCTTAGTAATGTTGATCTTCTGACGGCAGGCGTCAAACCAAGGTTAAACAACCAACTCATCAAGGCAATAAACTGATTCTCCGTAACTGGAACTTTGACAATGGCTGCTAACTCCTCCTGCGTTTGAACCAGGTCTTTAGTTAGAAGGTCGTATGCTTCATTGCGCGTAATGTGCTCGCCTGCGTGCACGTCTTTCGTGTGGCCAAAACCGATTGTCCACACCCCAGCCGGGCATTTGTAGGATTCAAGGGCCGGTCCGCCTTTGGGACCTTGCTCAAACTCAGATATGAACTGAGTTGCTAACTCAGGCGGGTACAACAAAATATCTTGCTTTCTCATTTAGGTTCCTTCAGGCCGTGCAATCTCTGCACCTCTGATTTCAGTGTCTCTAAGTCTTGTTGGATTTTTGTGAGCTGTTTAATGCTCTCGGTGTTTGATGTCGCTCGGCGGTTTAGCTCGTTGATCTGGAGGCGCTGGAGCGCTGTTTCGTTCTCCAGCATGTTGATCCTGTCCTGCTGTGACACGATCGTGTACTGGTTAAGCTGAGAGTTTGTGAGCCACCCTGCCATATAAAAAGCAAAGAATAAAACCAGCTTTATAAGTCCGGCTATAAACGAGCGCATACTAATTGCCATGGTTCGCTCCATTGTGGACGGTAAGTTTTAATTTGCCTGTGACGACACCGTAAAGAGTGTTCATGATCTTCAGGCCGAAGTAAGAAGACACTCCGCTGCAGGCCCCGATCCACTCCCAACTGAGTTTCGAGGTGCGGAGGATCAGATAGACAATGAAGCCGGCAGCACATGAGGATATGAATTCAACAAACCAGCGCGGAAAATTCCAGCCCCGTTCTCCTCTCACGTACGGCATAGCCGAGCCCGAGGCGGCGCAGATAAGAATAAGCGCGAACACTATTAGGTTCACCGTGCTGGCAAACTCGCTGAGGCTGAAATCTGTTTCCATGTTTATCTCTCTTTTTGGACATGTTATGAGCGCTTTTTCTTTCAATGCGCACACCTAACGAAAAGCCCCTCGCGAGGAGGGGCGGGACGGTTAGCCACCAATAGATGGAATAAATCTGATTACAGTTCCTTCGGTTTGGCCAATCTTGGTATAGATGGTTACTTGCCATCTATCTCCCTTTGCACACGGGAGTATTAAATGAGGCCACTGTAAATAGTTTTTGTCAGATTCACCGTTTTCTAAACGAACGGAAATACCCGAGCGATTGTTTGTGAGCATTGCCGATTTAATGAAATTTCCGCATGTCACGAAAGCCCAGCCGTTATGAGGAGCCGTGTTAGTCACAACCATATCGCCAATATAATTGTTGTAATAATCAATCTTCTTGGCATAATCCCCCGCCATTGGTTGAGAGGCTATGAACTCCGTGTCCGTCTTTTTCACGAACTTGGAGAGGAGGAGCGCTAAAACTGATTTCAGCATGACGCACCTCCTTCCGCCAGATTAATTTGCGGATCCGTTAGCTGGTGAGAACCAAATTTCTGTGACACCTGTAGCAGAAACAATCTGAAATTTCTGCCCCTTTGCGATTGGAAGAGTGAAGCTTGTTTTGTCGTTACTATTGCTTTGTGTAGTTGCAAATCTTGCAATAACCGAGCCGCTGGACAGAATAATAGTATCCATGTACGGAGCTGAATTTCCGTAAAGACCAATCCATCCATCACACGGTGCAACGTACAGAGTGAGCGAGTTGTCGAGTTGTACGCGATTGCTCGGCATGGCTTGATGTCCGACCCATTCCTTTTTGCTTGTAAGGAACTTCTCCGCAAAAAGTTGCACAAGTTGCTTAAGCATATTGCACCTCCTTGCAGAATTAATTTCTTAAGAGCTGATACCCCCCCCCGATAGAGGAAGAAAAACGCAAGTAAATACTCTTTAGACTTTTTGCAGTAACCTTCATTGCTTGACCCTTTGCAAAAGGAAAAAGCAGTCGAATGTCTTTATCGGTATTTCCAAACGTTGTAGCTGCTGTTCCAGTTGTATCAGAACTTATTTGAAGAAAGCCATCAGTGTTAGTAGTGCGACCTGTCACGTACAAATAACCGTCTGCCGGAGCAATACCAATGTGTGCATCGCTCCAAGTGGTGCATTCTGTTTTGATAGAAGGAGTGATAACAGTGTTGGACGGACTCGGCATAGCTTGATGACCTACAAGCTCGGATTCCTGTTTGCTGTAGAACTTCGAGAGAAGGAGGCTCAATAAACTTTTCAGCATAATGCGCCTCCTGTTCTGAGGTTATGACGAGCCTGAAGTCGGAGCAAACCAAATTTTACCGAACACCGCGTCGGGAGTAAGAGCAACAAGACAGCCTTTCTTGACAGGTATTGTTGCCGCGCAGTAGGTGTCTGTTGTAAGAACCCTGCAATCACGAGTGACTTGACCGCCAGATATTTCTTTACGCGAATCCAAATCGAACAGCTGTTGGCCTCCACTGCCGATAGTGTGGAAGTATCCAAAATACCCATCAGACGGTGCAATGAAGGTACGTGTCGAAACATCCAATGTAATAATTGTTTCAGAGAATGCTTGACCGCTAATCCACTGTTTTTTGCTTTGCAAAAACTTCTCGGCAAATAATTGAACGAGGACCTTAAGCATGACTGAGCCCTCCGAACAAAGCAATTATACCCCCCCCCGATTGCCTTTACTACTCGCACAACAGGATTATCTCTGTTCGTTCCAAGCACTGACCACGAATCGCCTTTTGCTACTGGTACGAAAACTCCTTGAGTTTGCCCGGAGGCTGTTGCTTCGATTTGAGAAAACATTGCGGCGGTATCGTTCGTAACTCTGACGTTTGCATTCGAGCTGGTAGCTCTGGCCGAGACTCTAACGAAGCCGTCAAAAGTGGCGACACCTTTTGCCATTTCTCCCCACGCCTGTACAGCCGTAGCAGTTACAGTGACGTAACTCGAGCTAGGCATAGCGCTATGCGCCGCCTCCTCGGGAGTAGTTCGGCTATCGAGTAGCCGCTGAATAAGTTGTTTTAGCATTTTGACTCCTTGCCCGAGCCTAAATGCTCGAGCGACTTAGTTAGGTAATTTGAGTGGATAAACTAAAGCCTTAGCTCCGCTACCTGACCATTGGAGGGTTACCGTATCGCCTTTCTTCAAGAAGCAGTTGACCGCATTGTTGTACCGATATGACCTGACAAGAGTTACATAGTTAGACTTAATATCTATCAAGCTGTAGGTTGTATCGGTTCCCGGTGTAACACTGTCTAAGACACATAAAACAAGGAAACAAGAAGACGCCGCTACATATACTTGTTGCACTATGTCCCCAGATGGAAGCGGTATTACGGTTGGATTATCCCAATCAGGCAGACCAAACTCTGTAGCCTCGGCTCCATAGATTAGCTTACTACCCCCCCCTACTTACAGCCCGTTTAGGCACAAACAGACTGCACAACAACTGCAAAACTTTCTTAAGCATTAAAACCTCCTTGTCTCATTTGATTTCGTGTGTCAACTTTCTGCTGAAGCTCGTAAGCCAGAGCAGCAGGAAACTCAGGCCACTGGACGAACGGGAAACCCTCAGATTCAGGCAAGTTTCTAAGGGCCTGTCTGTAGGTCTCAAGCTCTGTTCTGTCAGCGTCTTCCAGCGCTGATCTCTTGGCTCCCGCACTTCTCGAAACAGTGATATCAGGCAGTTTCACGTAATCGTCTGTGTCGCTGATACGAGCGTTACGCTCGGCTTTGATCTCGTTGCTGTAGCGCTGTGTGCAGAATGCGTCAGTGTTTTCCGGAAGATCAGCCTGTGTGTAATATTTCCCATCAGCACTCTGATACAGGTTGTCCGTAATCAACTGAGATTTGACCGCAAACTGCTGACCGGATTTGAACTTGACTTTGGCTTTGCCGATCAACGGTTTTTCCAACACTTCTACCTTCAGGTTGTCAGCTTTAAGGTCGGGCGTTGTGAATGTGTAGAGGTCATAGCCATACTGGAAACCCTCAGGGCGGTTGAGCGACTCAATCGGAATTTCCTCTGCGACTTTATCGCCTTTAACGTACTTCTTATCAACCAGTGCGATAAGTTCCACGGGGCACGGCTCAACCCAAAAGCCTTGAGCATCCGACAAGGACGTGATTCTGCCGTTGCCCATCTTCACGCCGTAAGCCTTGACAGGACGGGACAGCGCCTTGGTTAGGTACTGCTGCTTAATCTCTGCAAGAGTTGTCATGCTCATTCCCCTAAATACAGATCTACACCTTCAATAGCGCCTCTTTGCCGCAGAACCTCCGCATACTCTTCCATGAGTTCAAACTGCTTTACAAGCATTTCCTTCGGACATTTGGGAGTGAAATTGAGTTCTCCCTTTTCCCATTTGGTCAGCAGGTTTTCTAGCGCATCCTTACGGATTACAAGCTGTTGATATTCAGCCAACATCCGATCTTTATAGTCATCCGAGCACATCAGCTCGATAGTTTCTCCGATATATGCCATTGTGTTTACTCCTTATGAATCAGATTCTTCTTCGAGGGCGTCGATTTCCGCTTGTGTCGCGCCGTTGTCTAGACAGAGTTCTTTAAGAATATTCACTAGGTAGGATTCAACTGCGGCGATTACGCCGATATTGCTTCGGGCTGTAGATTTCTCAGCTTCCGTGAATGTTTGGGCGGCCACACCCACTCGTTTATCCAATGCCTCACCAGTCGCCTTTGCATCAGCAAACCCGCCAGCAAGTTTTAACGACGTGTCCGAAACAGGTTTATTAGTCAGGTTGTTGTAGTTCGTTGTTCCCGCCGGACCCGTAGGCCCCGCAGGTCCTTGACTGCCCGCTACACCTTGCAAACCGCGGGGGCCGCGGATATTAACTGTGCCTGGGTTGCTAAGGCTTCCGTCATTAGTCCAAGACAAGTCACCATCTGCGCTAACGGCGGGTGTAAACGTCACACCTCGGGGCCCTTGACTACCTGTTCCACCCGGACTGCCCGACGGGCCTTGGCTCCCGATATCACCCTTCGCGCCAAACAAAACCCAGTAATCAGACTGGGAGCTCGGGATGTAATTTGCTGGCACATCCTGGACAGCTAAGTAAACATTCCCGTCCGTGTAGCGGACAAAATCAAAGGCAAGATAGGTGGCCGTGGAAACCCAGTCACCTTTCCAGACTGGCCGAACTCGGCCTAAATTTAAAGTAGTCATTCTGTCACCGTAACTGTTAATTCACCGTTCGTATTGATTGAGAAATCTGCTGAAGTGTCCAGGCCGACGTAATCAAGTTTTAAATCTGCTCCGTCAATGCGGAATTGGCCGAACGCCGTGGCCCACGGGCTACTGCCCATTGGTCCTTGGGGCCCCGCACTTCCGACCGGTCCCGGACTGCCTTGCAAACCCCTTTCACCCCTATCACCCTTAGGCCCGCGAATATTCACGGGAGCTGGGTTTGTAAGGCCCTTGTTGTTCGTCCAGGAAATTTCACCTTCAGTGCTAACCGCTGGCGTAAAAGTTGCGCCGCTACTGCCTTGAGGCCCAATACTGCCTGAATCACCTTTCAAACCCTGGGGGCCGCTAATCGTTGTGATGATTCCAGAGAGTTCGCACGTGCTGGAGCCAACATTCAAGACCCTAAAGATCTGTCCGTCAGCGTTCATCACGTGGTCGCCAACTTTAATCAGCGTGGCTGGCACGATTGCTGACGTGTTGACCGTGCCGCCTGCTGTAGCGGTCGCACAATAGCGATAAGAAAATGCCGCCTGTTTTGCAATCTCTGCTGCTTCCGTTGCTGTAGCAGCCGCGGCCTCAGAATCGAGTTTGAATTGAGCGGCGGCGGTTGCTGAATTGCTTGCTACCTTTGCGGCGTTCTCTGCGATATCCGTGGAAGCATCGAGGTTTTCCTGAGCAGATGTGGCAATGTCAGCAGCGGCTTGTGCCTTCTCTGCAGCGGCCTGAGCTTGTGCGGCGTATTCTCCAGACTTAGTAGAGTTTTCTAAGAGTATTTCGCCGTACTCTTCACCTTCCATGCCTGAGGATGCCGGAGCAACTGCGGCGCGGGAGAGCTTCTCTTTTAACTGCTGGATCTGCGCTTCGGTGCGGTCAAAATTGACATTGATGTCATTCGGATTGAAGTCGCCTTCCGCGTGTAAATCAAGCTCCTGGGTGTAGGCCACATTAGAGAGAATCGTGACCGATTCACCGTCCGTGAGAAACTCGTCCAGAGTAATGTAGCCGCCGATATTCGCGGTTTGGTCTTCGTCCCAGGTTACGGTGTAGTCCTCGCCTTCCTTGAGCGTTTTGTCCACGCCCGCCTTACTCGTGCGGATTACGAGCACATTGGAGGACGCAAATATCTTGAAGTCAAAATCAACTCGGGAGATACCCAAGCCTGTTACAGGGCCCACCCGTCGCGGAACATCTGGCAGCATGAAAACACCTCATCGTTTAGAGACATTCTCATGTCAGCCAGATTGTTGATGCGCACACCTAAAAGTTACTTGAATAACCCAAAGGGATGCGGCCACGGATCAGGATGTTTGGCCACACGTGGAGCTCTGCGGATTCCTCTTTCGTTCCTCCAGAATCCCTGCCCTGTTAATTTGCGCGTATTCCTCTCCATGCGTTTTCGATAGCCAGGGCTCAAGTACTCGCTTATTTGATTGAGGACTGTATGGTCGAGAACTGCCTTAACGTACCAGAGATTAATGAAAGGCAAATTGCTCTTTAACATGCGCCAAGTTTTTGCTCCCCCGTCCTTTCCTGTTTTTGCCGCGGCCCATGCATCACTGGCAGAAAGAATGGTCCCAATGACTGGCCCCATAAAATTCATAAAAGCGGGATGACCATATTTTGAATCATCCATCGCATTGACTAACAGGTCACCCAAAATGCCTGCGCCGCCGCCCACTGTGAATGCAGAAATCCAAGTGTCTACAGCGGCAGGATCTTCTAAGTCTTTACCGGCTATAAGCGTCTTAGTTTGATTCACGCAGTAACCCATGAGAGTAGTACCGACGATGAGCGTGGCAAGGTATTCGCTTTGAGCCGTCATGATCTGGCGTTTCGTGCCGCCCTGTTCACGAATAAAGCGACCTTTATCTCTAAGTCTGTCAATGTGCGCGCTGACCATTCCCAGCGGGAAAGATTTAAACATCATGAAGGATTTGATGATTTCACCTGTCGGGTCTCCTCTCTGGTGACCTCGGTTTGTTGCCGATCTTGTTGCTAAGTCAGGTTGTAACGAGGCAATCTGAGCTTCATTGGTGAGCACTGACATTAGTTTGCCAGCAGCAATATAAGCATCATTTCTCGTGGCTCCGATTTTTGCCAAATCTGCATCAGAGATTTCTTCAATGGCTCCCCGTGTGAGCATTTCACAACCCCGGTATTGGTCGGTTTTAGCAAGCTGAAAAAGCTTGTAGTCCTTTTCCGTCACGCCATACTTTTCAAGAATGAATCTATCCCATGCGTCCAGCTTTCCCCATTCGCTGTTGCGCGTCATCTTCCCGATAGCGCCCATCATATTCATTGCATAAGCTCGTCTAATTCCGTTTGTCCACTGTGTGAGCAGCGACATGTACATGGTGGCATTGGCAAGTTTTCCTGACCAGCGATAACCGAGGCTTTCGGATGTCCAGCGGCATAAGTTGTTTGCCAAGGTGTCTCCGATAATGCCAGCTCTGGTGGCAAACTCTCTATCCGATTTGCCCCATGTCGTGAGGAGGTTTCTAAAAGCCACACCCCAAGGCAATTTGGTATAGCCCGTTGTATGAAAATAAGTTGGGATATCCGTTAATGATGAGATAAACGCCTGCCCAAGTTTTCCCCAAACCTGCATGTTTCTCAAAGTTTGCGATACCTCTGCAATATTCTTGTGGGTTGGCATGACTGTAGAAGTCTCTCCGTTCAAATTAGCCCACATATCTTTGACAGAAACAAAGCCAGGACCGTATGTATCTTTATGGCCCCACGTGCTCTTTGTTTGTGCATAGTACTGGGACGCTTCAGCTTTCGCCTCATTGTATAAGGTGTAAAAAGCAGAATTCGGAGAGGGTCCCATCTGTTCAAGAAGGGCTGTATCGCTCGCCATGGACCGGACATGATCCATCATTGTTCCCACAATGGATGGATTTCTCGCAAACATTTCGTGGTATTGGAAGAAGGATTCTGCATCTTTGAAAAAGATTGCACGGTGCTGAGAGTTCCTATCAGCAAAACATCCGATCTTACTTCCGGCCACGCGTGATCCGCCTGTGGAAGTTTTACCTTTCGTTATGTTGTCAAACATAGATCCGAGCACGTCTTTTATCTCTGCGTCATTCAATGGAAGTCCTTCTTCGTCAACGTACTTGGATCTGTCTATCCGATCAAATAAAAAATCCACCCATGCGGCTTTGTTGTCTCCCTTGTATTTCCCATCATATTTTCCTTTCAGGAGATCATCAGCATTTATTAGTTTGTACATGTCATGGGATTGGGGAAGGTGCCATTCATCTCCGAGGTCACCAGTATCACCGCCGGCGTTGTTAAAACGCTCTCTGAATCCGTTTGTTTTTTCTCTCCATACTTTGGCGGCCGCCTTCGCTGCCTGGTTCCCAGAATCTTCTCCGAAGAGCTCTTTAACAAAATCTAGTGCGGTTTTTCTATCCTCCATAAGCCCAAACCATTTGCTCTGTATGGAGCTGATAGCATCAACAATCTGGCCTTGGTACTGCTCCTGGAGGCCAATCATGTACCTATTCACATCCTCCAATACTCGACCTACAGACTTAAAGGCCTTCTCACCGTTTTTGACATATTTTTCTCTGTTGTTTTCCAAAGCGGCCTGAGCAACAATTTGTTGTTGCGCTCTCATGCGTCTTTTTGCCGCCTTGTGCAAATAGTTTTGGGCAAGTCTCTCAGCCGCCTTTTGCGCTATCTGGTCACGTGTCCAGCCCGCGGCCTGAGCCTCTTTTGTACCTGCGACATATCTAAATTCACGGCGCATATCGGCAAGCCAGCGCTTAGATTCCTCTTCTCCAAACTCTCTTCCCAAGATGCGACTAATCGTTGCTCTACATTCAGGTTTCATCGGGTCTAATGTTCTTGCCATGATTAATTTATCCCCTTGTTTTTAACAACACACATCATTGCTTCGCCTTGTGCTTTACCGTCGTTTTCGATTTGTTTAGCTTCTCTGTCAGCTTCATCTAAAAGGTCAGCCGCGGACATTTCACGAGTTCCACCGTTTTCATCCTCAATCGTGATTTTCATGTCAGGATGGTCTCGAAGGGCTGTCTCATACTGAGCCTCCAAACTGAATTCACGTCCGACCTCTGGCTGAGGTGAAAGCGTGGGCTCAACCCTTTCTCCAGTCAGATCTGCCACGACCCGTTTGATCGGCTCTCTTACTTCTTCTGGCAAAGCGTTCACTACTTGATTCACGACATTTTGCTGTGCCTGCACTGCATCATCGGCGCTCTGAGGTGCCTCCCTAACCTCTTGACTTTGCTCAATTCCATCTGTTAAATTGGTCTTGACACTAGTGTCAGTGCCTCGCGTAGTGAGCTCCCCGCCTTCGTGCGGGACGGAAGCTCGAGAGCTAAGGTTGGAAGGCGCGCGAGTAATTCCGGATGCTGGGGGTTCATACTCAGCATTCGGGGCCACAACTTCTCTCTTCTTCGATAACGGAGAACCTTTAGCTTTCCCATTCGCCCTTGTCTCAGGATTTTGGATATAGAAAGTAGCCAACGTCCTTTCTTCTCCGTCGGATTTGAACGGTCTATCAGCTAGAACAAGTTCCCTATTGTTTATAACAACTCGCCAAGTCCTGTTCTTCTCTCTTTCATTCCGTCTGGGGATCGGATCGTACTCTCTAACAATGGTAGGGATTTGTTTTAAATCCTCGTCCGTCACTCTAAGGTTTTCGTTGCTTTCGTCTTTGGAGTGCTTAAGCCAGATTTTTACTAGGCCGAAGGGTGTATTTAATTCCGCAAATTGTTCCTGCGGTTTATTTGTCTTTCGATACCATCCCCTTCTAATCGTCATTCCCTGAACATCTTCGGGCTCGACTTTTGCGAGGATTTCTAAAGGATCGCCCTTGGCTTCCTCCCGGACCTTATGCATCGCCTCAACAATTCTTGCCTTTTCTTGTTCTACACGGGCCTGATCGACTGCGTTTTCATTTACGGATACGCGCTCTCCATCATCTATCTGGGCCTGAGCGCGATATTCATTTTCAATGGATTGGTTCATATCGCCAGCTTTTTCACTAACGAGCTGATCCTTATTGACAGTGTTGGCAATTTGTTTAGTGCGGGCGGCGTCAACTGCTGCTTCACTGGGTACTGGGTAGCGGTTGGCAATGCGGCCTTGTAAATCTTTAAGAGCATCCTCCCTAGTCAGGGGACTGCCAAGAAGATCAAAAGATCCCTGATCCGCGTTTCCGGATTCCATCAGACTATCGAGATGTTGTCCCAACACGTCCACAACATGCCGATTGGTCCGAGAATCTTTTGCGAAAAGTTCAACGATTGCATCAGCATAGGGATCTTCATCAAATTCTTTCTGTGCGGCAATATCCTTGAGTTTGAATCCCTTCTTGTAGCCTTCCAAAATCTTTGAGGCGGCTCGGATAATCGAAGGAGTGATGTCCAGCTTATTGCCTTCCAACTGCGCCACCTTTGGTGCCAATTCCATGAGCGCCTTTAAAACTAAACGTGCTTCTGGCTTGTCCACCTCGGTGACCAGATTAATGAGCGTGTCGTTTTTGTAGGCCTTGGCAAAAATAGCTGCTTCGGCTCTATCTCTTGCCGTCTTATTCGCTTTTCCTGACTTACTGTCAATGAGTTCGGCCTGCTCTTCTGCTGGGAGCATTTTGATGAAATTGACAACCGTCTGATCTGTGATGCGGCCGTCTTCATCAAACTCCAGCTTTTCAAGGTCGATTCTTTCCGCGTCGTTCTTAGCACGCTCCCTCAAGGACATTCTAGACACACCGCTTGTGTTGGTCTTATCCGCTAAGTCCTTCGTCACATCTTTAGGATCGAGAACCCGAACAAGAATAGGCTTCTCCATGCGTGCGATTTCATCGCCATAGATACCTGTTCTTCTTTGGTCTGCTGCTAGGTCAGCTTTGTATTTGTCGGCAGTCCCCTGAGCGTAAGCATCTTGCAGTCCGGCAATACGGCCATTCCCTGCAATAGCTCTAGGCCCTTGAATATTAGGGTCTGTATAGGCTGGATTCTTGTGCCCAGTAACATCGTTGGAAACTAAAACAGAATCCGCCTCAACCACTGCGTAATAAACTTTGTAGGATTTATCTCCTGATGCAGCTGTGTCCTCATGACCTCTTCTGATTGCAGGAATATCGCCAGCGTATGTAATGACTGGAGCTCCTTCAGATAAGAAGGGTGAGGTTCTCAGAAGAGAGTATTGCGGGTTTGCAGAGATTGCCTTCATCTGCCGTACTGAGGCATTAGTGCTCCTGTCACGGTTCTGCAAAGATTCAAGCGTTTCTGTATTCAGCTCGATAGGGTCGGTCTTTTCTTCTGCTTTTTTGGCGGGCTTAAATTTAATCCTTCTGTTTTTATTGAAAAGGATCAGGCCCATGATACCGCCGATACCTGCCGAGGCAGACAATCCAGCAACATCTAAGGGATCGTATTCTTTGGCAATGTCTGAATAATTGGCATTCTGCAGGATGTAATTAATGATTCCTTTTTCTCCAGAATCCATTACAACATTAGCACCTGCGCCCCATGCAGCAGAGGTCAATCGGGAGGGGTTGAACTTTCCAGCAGGAGCTGCGCCTGGCAGCAATAAACCTCCAGCTGTCATCACACCTGAGGTAATACCGGCCTTAGTCGCAACTTCTGGCTTTACGCCTTTATCTCGAAGATTGCCCGCTTCGTTGACACCGTAATCAACACCAGTAAGAAGAGCGCCTCCAATCGGGTTAAAGCCAGAAATAACTGAATATCCGAGTTGCTTCAAACCCATTACACCAAACCCGTAAAGGATTTGACCCGCCATTCCCGTTGTTTCGGGCTTGGGCGTGTAGTCCTCCCTAACCACACTTCTGCGCTCTTTTGCTTTCGTTTCAAACTTCTGCGCGGCCTGCTCTTTAAGGTCCTGAGCCTTCATGATGTCATCGCTGGTGAGCGCGTCTTCAAGAGTGAAACCGCTTTCATCTTCGTTCGGTTCACTTCGCATGAACGAGCCCAAAAGATCCAGGCCAGCAGCTAAGGTTGAGTTTCCTGCGGCTGGGAGAATGTCCAAGGCGGCCTCTCCCATACCGCTAAAAAATCCTGCTTCTTTCTTCTGCTCGGGGATCTGAGTTCCGTCCAGGCCGAGCTGGTATCGGGATGTGCCGTATCCAATATTGTTAAAACTGTAAAGGCTCGACATGATTCTCACTCGTAATCTTGGTCATTCTCTAAATTCGAGGTCTTAAGGGCCGCGTCCAGAATCACGTCAAGATCCTTGTTGGCGGCGTCAATGGCTTTGCCAAAGTCCAAAATGACAGGTGCTTGATTGGCGGAATAACGGACATAATCTGTTCCGTCTCTAATGAGATACTTCCCATCGTCAACGCATTCAAGCTGGGCCTTCGGCAAGATTTCCGTGAGTTCTCCAAGAGTGGTCTTCCCGCCTCTAAACTGCACACTGGTTTTGTCGTTTGCGTTTTGTCTTGAGAAGACGGCCACAAGACTTCTCATGGACGCATTCGTGTTTCTAGGCATGAAGACCCTAGCTCCGTTAAATTCCTCGTTTCTTCCGTAAACGTCCTCAATAATTTCTTCAATGGATTTCCTATCGCTGTCCATTGTTTGTCTGTAGGCGTAAATGCCTCGGATCAATTCAACGGCCTGGCGACCTGCTTCAGGCTGGCCAAACAATCCTCTAATCTCTTTGCCAATCTCTTCATTAACTGCTGACTTGCTCGTATCTGGATCAGCCTCTTTATTGGTCAAGAAGGCATTCCCTGCCAGGTACTCTTTCACATAGCCTTTATTGACTGCATTATCGCTAGTGGCTAGGGCAAGGGCCGAGCTCAGTTTTGTTGGCCGTCCGTCTTTGGTGAATTGGTTAATCAGAGTTCTGGAGGCCGCTGCTCCTCCCTGTTCCTCGACAAGTCCAGAAATTGCCGAGACAATCGGAGCGGCCTGATCCGCATTCATCTTTTCCAACGTGTCATTTAATCTCGCGGCCTCATCGTTTGTGAACAACTTCATTGCCTGAGGTTCAATGGCGAAACTTTGCTGGATAGATTGAAATTGGGATACACGATTGGAAACCTCATTTAGTGTCTTGGCCAATGGCTGATTAAAGTCTTCTATGGTCGTCAATCCATGGGCCGGGACATGATTGATTGCAAAAGACATCGGATCACTGTCTCGCTTTTTAAGAACTGTCTGAGCCGCTTTATCCCATGTTGCCTTCTGCTCTATTCTGTTCGCATACTCTGGATCATCCTTCTGAGGCATTAGCGACTTGCTGATGGAAGTAATCTCAGCAAGCGACATCCCGGGCATTTGATACATGTTTGCGTTGAGCTGGGATTGTCTGGCCGCTTCCTGATAAATACGTACTCCATCATCCTGGCCATAGACGTTAATGAAGTCAGCAACATCAGGCAGGGTGCTTCTATCGCCTTGTGTCAGTGCCAGAGACAATGCGTTATCGACATTCTTTTTAAGATCAATTTGAGCTTGCTTGAGGTTCTGGTTCATCTTTTGCTTGGCGTGCTGCATGATCCAGAGCTTTTCAGGTTCGTTCAGATCGTCAATAACCGCTATCCCTGTCTTCACCTTCGGATTAAAAGCAAGGTCTGCTGCCGTCAGTCTTGGCGCCTGAGCAGTTCCTTCACTCAAGAGTTTGCCGTTATCATCGCGGCGCTCACCGTTCGGACCAATAAAGATGTTTTGGCCGTTTTCAACCACCCAGCGGCCGCCAATATTTCTCTTCCCGTCGGCATACTGACTTTCAACGGAGAATGTGTGGTGGTTCGGTTTCTTAAACGTGTCCGGGAAGTGCCCGTTCTCAGCTTGAGCCGCGCCAGCTTTCCAGGCTCCTCTGAGGTCATAGTCGTAAACATCACGCTCATGGCCGATCTTCTTTGCCCAGGCCTGATACTGTGCTTCTTCTTCGTCTGTAAGTTTCGTGTTGTAGAAGTCGGAGAAGTCGTTAATGTCCTCTTTGCCGAGTGCACCCTGAATGCCTGCAATAATCGTTCGCTCGGAGTACGGAACATCGCCGATCTCCTGCTTCATCATTGCGGTAACAACTTTCTTTAAGACTTCGGGATCTTTCAGATTTAATCGCTCGTTAGACCCATAACCCGTGGCGTGGCTCACGTTGTCAACGTATGAGCCCATTGTCAGTGAATCTGCCGCGGAAAACCGAGACAAAATACTTTCAATGGTATTGAGGCCATACTTGTTGGCATAAGTCTGGATGACTTTCACGCCAGCGCGAATGCCGTCTTCAGGACGTGCAAAGATTGCATGACCTCTTTCATCCTGACCTATGAGGCCCTTCCATTTATTGCCAAATACTTTGACATTTAACGGATTGCATCCCTTATAACCGGACGTATTGAGCACCTTATCAGAAACTTTTGGGGGAGTTCCTATGCCAGCCTGAGCCGCTGATTGGCGCAACACGTTAGGACCTCCATCCCCTGTTCTTCTGGCGGTCGCACCAGAAGTGAGCGCCATAGAAGTTGGGCCGCCACATCTTTCATAAAGTTCAACGAGCTGAGGAGCCGAGCGGTGGAACAACATCTGATAGGTCTTCCTACCGACATCGACTGTCATCTGCTTTAAGCCGTCCGTCTGAAAATGCCTAAAGGCGCCGATAGGATCGGCCATAGAAGCATTGCTGTAGGCACCTGCATAGGCCAGAGACTTATAGGCGTTCTTCTGACGTTTCAGCGTTTCCTCGTCCCAGCCCTCCATGCGGCCTTGGTAGTCAATCTCATTCATCAGGCTCGCCATTGTTCTCTGACCGTCAGGAGTGAAACCGCTCAAGGCAAACTCCTCTACAAGGTTGTCAGCATGGTCTTTAGAAGTCTGAGCCCGCCATCTAATATTCTGTTCGTTGCGATAGACGACCGTTTTCTGTCGGACAGAATTGAGGCGCTGTAATGCGTTGGACTTAAAAGCCTCTCTCACATCAGGATCATCAATCTGGCTCAGGTGCTTGTCATAAATAGACTGAAGGTCGCTCTGCGCCTGATCCCACCCTGTCACGGCATTCTTGCCGCGCTGTGCAAAATAGCCCTTGTCAGGGTCGTACAGCGTTGTCTGTACTTCCTTGTTGTAAGCGTCCAGCTGTTCATCAGCCCGCGCTTTCACAACGGTGTCACGGTGATAGGCCTCAATTTTGACTGCGCTATCTGCAATCTGTGACCACGGCTGTAAGGCCCTGTTCATGACATTCTCATAGTCGAAACTCGGGCGGACGTTATCAACGGGAGCGCCGAAACCTCTTCCGCTTTCGACTACTCCAGGCACATTATTTTCATACTTAGGGACGATTGGCATTTTTTATCCTCTGTAGTTCAGAGAGAAGATGTTTTTAGTTGTCGGATAAAGCTGTGTGGTTTTGACTGTCTGGCCTAGCAGCAGGTTCGGTTGTGCACCTGAAATAGCATCAATCCTCGTTACGCCTGGCTGGGCGCCTGATATGGCGTCAATCTTGATTCCTGGGTCTGCTCCGGAGATTGCATCAATGTGGATTGGCTCCTCAGCCTTCGGCTTTTCGGCCGATTCGGATGCTTTGGCCATATCCATCAATTTGCCGTAAGCAAATGCCATTCCCATATTCCCAGCGCCCACCAGAAGAGAATCCGTAAAGGCTCGGCTTGCGCTCTGCTTCTTAGCCAGGCTCATTAAGGCCTGGTTTCTAAAGTCTGTCTCTTTTGCTCGGTAGCCCCATGCCTCGGATTTAGCGTTGCTCTCCAGGCGGTTGAGATTGACCTTCTTCACAATGTCCGTGCTGGCCAATTGTTCCGCAGCTGATCCGACCCCGATTGCCACGCCATTTGCGGCTAATGAGACTTTCTGCCGCGCCTTCATTTGAGCGGCTTGCATTGTCTCTCGCTGATACTCACCCTCAGCCGCGAAAAGTCTCTGCTGATAGTGCAAGTTCATCGTGTCCGCGTTGATCTTGGCTATGTCTGCCTGAGCCTGTGCAATAGCGTTGTTGTACTTCGTGACACTCTTCGCACCGAAGGCGTTAAACAGGGTTGAAATACCTGTAGAAATAAGGCCCAAGGTGCCAAAAGAGAAACTAGATCCGGCCATAAAAAAATCCTCCAACTCAGCATAGATATTGGAGGATTCCAAGAGCGTGATGCGCACTACACCACGTCGCAGGTCACGGTAATACTGGAGATTTTCAGCGGGAGCGGGGCACTCTGACGAATACACACTTGACCGTCATCCGTCCATGAAGCGGCGATATCTACTTCAAACTCTCCGTTCCTCTTCTTCGGCGGGGTACCGGGTGTTTCCCGTCCGCGTGTCGGCTGCTGATAGAGGTCGTCGAAACTCGAGCCAGCCAGAATGCTCGCTGAATCAATCATTCTCACTGCCACACCACTGATGTTCTTGCGGTGATTACTACCAAAAGAAAGATCCTGAAGCTGTAAGGCAAGAGGTAAGGTCTGAATGTCGCTGTTGTACGGGAGGCCAATGTGGACCTTAGAGGCCGCTCTTCTCAGCGTGATTTTGCCGTTCTGCACTACTTGATCCGGCACACAATACCCGTCAGCCAGGATGGAAACCTTCATCCCATTCAGCCAGCTAATCCCGCTGATCTCGGTCTTGGCCGGGCCCGAGTAAGTGCCCGCACAATCCATGAAGAGATAATCTTCATCCTTGTCAATGATGTACTCGTTCATGCGCTCAACAAACCTCACGGTGTTGTCTCCAATCTTCCGCTTGGTCACAACATAAAGAATGTCCTCGTTGGATTCTGGAACGACTGCGCAGGATTCAAAGTCTCCCTGGGTTTCGTGCTGTGCAAAAGCTCCTACCTGCTGTTCTGGCACATAGGTAAATGAAATCAACTTGCCTATGTCGTTCACACACCAAAAAATGGAATAAGGCGCCTTGGCGTATGCAATATCAACGACTTCGTGATGATCGAAGAGGTGAGCCGCTCTGAGGCACACGTCCGAGGTTATGTAACCGCCTGCTTGGTAGCTGTAACCGAGTTCTCTCAGGTGGCCGCCTCGGGCTGAGGCAAAGATCATCGTGTTGTTAATGAGAACCGGTTTAGTCTGGCTGGAGCCTACGTATGACTGCGGTCTCACGCTCATAGATTCAGGCGTGATGGCGTCAGAGTTCACAGGACTGACTCGCCATTCCCCACTGGCCGTCAGCATTAGAAGCTGGGACAGCGGCACGATATGGCGGATTCTGTTTGAATCCTGGCTCGCTACCCTAACCTTGATTCGGTCCGTGCTCTGGGACGGGAGCGAATAGCCCATATCCGTTTCTGTGCCCGTCTTTGTTGCCCAAATATATTGCGGCCGCATACGACTGCCAGCGAACCACCTTCTCTGCTCGAAGTAGCTCACACATCCTGGATAGTCTCCAGCGTTGGCTACAGTCAGAGAGATTTGTGCGCCTGAGCCGTAATTAGAAATAAGAGTAGCCGTCGGGTTGGAATACCCTGCACCAGGATTTTTGATTACGACATTAGTCAGTTTTCCTCCAGAGATTACAGGCTCCAGAACGGCTCCGCTTCCCGTTGTATCGCTCACTCGGATTGAAGTCTCTAAGAATCCTGCGCTCTTTACTGAAGTCGCAAAGTCTCCTGTGTAACGCTTGAATTCAAACTTGTAGTTGAGCGCTTTTCGACTCCATGTCCAGGTCGGCCAAGATGTGACTGTCACTCGGCAAAGAGGACGTTTATAGCCTGATCCTGCGCTCGTCACCTGAATTGACTTGATCGGACGAAAACCATACAGGCAGAAATTAAGATTGCCCGTCGGCTTGGTGAGCTGTAACCATTCCGAAGCAGGAGATAAAATCGCTTTGGCAGTAGCTCCGACACCTGATCCTTCTGCGTCATAAATCTCGACGCTGGCTGAGAAAAGTGAAATCATCTCGTCATTAGGGATAAGGCCTACCCCGTCGCCGTAAAAGTTTAATGCCCACCCGTCATCACTTTGCCACGCTGAGCAATTTCCAGGCGCTACCGGTCCATAGTAGTTTCTCCCTGAGCCTTCTACTACCCATGTTTGATTCTCGATCAAGTCGATTCCTGTAATCTCTCCGTTCGGACCAACGTAACCAGAACCTTGGGCTGCTACGGTCGCTCCAGTAATACCTCCACTGGTGAGGAATACATCGTCATAGATCGGCGGAGTAATCGAGCTGTCAGGCGCGATATTGTCATCATCAATGGAGTTGGTGCGGGTCTCGCCTATGTAGCCATAGATACCGCCCTTATCACGGTACACGCGGTAATGATCGGCGCCTGAAACAGTGTTCCATGTGATGGTGTTATAGGCTCCATCACCGTAAGGATTACACACCACCGACGCGGCCTGGCTCGCCTTTGATTCTTCCGAGTTGTCCAGGTTGCAACTTGTGACTACGTACTTCCGGACATATCCATCTTTGTACGTTGCCGACGCCAAGATGTGCTGTGTCGCGGTCACCCCTGTAGGCGGCGTGAGAGAAGTATTGAAAGTGATGTCCACAAGTCGCCAGTCAAGGGCGCCATATCGTCTCAACTCTCTCGGAGGATGGGAGCAGTGCACCAACGTGATGATGTCCACGCTCTGAGCATAGTCAATATCAAAGAGTTCGGATTCGTCATAATCCGTGGCCACCTCATAAGGGACATTGCCGTTCATCAGTGTGGAGCCGTTGGTATGAAAACGGACGTAATGATGCCCAAACTCTAAAATCATGGTTTGTGTGGCCGAGAACGTGAACGGGATCAGGCGGCATTTTCTGTCCGGATATTTGGTCTCACGCACCATTGAGAATCCGGGCCTCCTCACTACAGGGCCTTGAGGTTCAACAATCATATTGCGGCACTTGGCTAACCCTGCAGAATATGAAGGATCCGTGATCCTGGAGTACATCGAAGGAGAAATCTCACCTCCTCCGATACTCTGTTTATAGATTTTCAGTGACATTTAGATACTCCGTGCCGCCAGGTGTGGTGCCAAATATTCGTGCTTGACCCTGATAGAGTTTCGAGAATCCTGAAACTTCGCAGTCTCCAGTGCTTGAGCGGCCATTTGGATCATCTGCTGCGCCATAGAAGTTTTCATCAGTGGACCTGCCAGATAACTAGCAAGCTGGAGAACAAGTGCCTGAATGAAATACTGCGGCATGATTGACACGTTCTGGACGCTGGCCACATATCGGAGCATGGGAGCGGGAGAATCAGTCAGGAGAATAAATGAGCCTGTTTCTGAGATTGTCTCAATTTCAAAATCAATTCCGGCCTCGTCCACCTGTGAGCTTTTCTCATAGACCTTAACGGTGCGCAAATAATCTGAGGGAACTTGGTAGCCGTGCGCCCACTGATACAAGTCAGCGTCATATTTTTTGTATTCAGGCAGTCTCACGCGCCTGATCGCAAAAGCCCAGTTGTGCGCCTCCAGTAAGTAACGGAGCGCCTGAGGATAGTATTCAGCACAAGCCTCGGCGTTCGGATTTCCTTCAGGTGGTTTGATTCGTGTGATCGTACCTTTTTGCCCTAAGTAGCTCAGAGCGGCATTGCAAATTGACACTTCATTCATATTAAAAAAGGGAGGTTTTCAAGCCTCCCTCCTCTCTTTTAACAACTACTGAAAACTGCAACTAGAGAACTAACTAGAACTTGCCGCTGCTTCGGCGGGGAATTCAAGTCCCTGCGTGCGGAGCGGCGATCCCAGCTGAACGTCATTGCCAATAAAAGCGGTAATAGTTCCGGCGGTAACTGAAGTCGGCGTTGAAACCAACTTCAGGTAACGCTTATGAATCGGCGGCAGAGCAATAAGCAAGGGCTGTTTCATGTCTGTAGCCGTGAGCGCCTTTGTGGTCATGACATCCGTGTACGTGGATTTGTCCGCGGATTCCTGAAGCTTGAATGTGATGGAAGTTCCGGCAATCGCTGTCGGTGTCAAAATGCAGAGCACCATTCCATGAGCATTCAAATAAGGAGAGGTCTGATCCGAAACAAAATCGAGCACATTAGACGTGATCGCGGTTTTGGCCTCTGCCTTTTCACAAAACATCATCTTTTGATCAATGATCATTTTCTACTCCTTAAGAAATCGTGATCTTGGATTCAGAGGAGGGCAACACATCGGTACCGTACTGATAGATCGGGATGCCGCCGAAGGAGAGCATTGATTCACGCTGACCAAAAGTCTTGTACTCAAGTGTGTACTTAGTCTTTTCAAGCAACTGAAGGTCATAAATCAGGCCCACCTGGTCGGTACAGTAAATACCGACATTACGGAAGTCAGCAGCCTTCAAGCGGTGACGAGCCTCAACGAACTTCTTAAGCAGATCTGTTGCACCCTTGTCAGTCGTGATCTTGGTCGGATCAACGTTAGCAATACGCACAATCTTTTCAGGATTGCCAGCGAAAACGCCCAGGTCATATCCGAATTCAGTGACATATGCGGGATACATTTTGCCGTTCGCGTCAGGAACATAGACGGGCTCTTTGATTGCTTCCATGGACACGCCGGCGGCGCCTCCATACTGCGGGAAGAAACAAGTCATTTCATTCGGATCCCAGTCAATGAAGTAGATGGAGGTCAGTTTTGTACCTGTGCCGCCACCATCAATGATGGAATCTTTCCAGACACCACCGTCACGATCAGGAAGGACAATGTTTGCCAGGCCCAGGCAGTCACGAGGATCTGTCATGGGGTTGCCCTGGAAAACACGCTTGACCATGCCACGGGTTAAGCCTTTGATGAACATCTGATCGGTACGCATGCGGAAAGCGTTGCGCTCCTTGTCAGGCATTTTTTCAAGCATGTTCTTGGCAATAACAGAACGGTCACGAGCTGTACAGGACGGATAACGAACTGCACGGCCAGCCGCATTGGAGGCGCTCCAGCCTTCGTTCATTCCTACAAGCTGGCCTTCAGGATACTTTTCTCCCACAAGGCCCTTCTTGCCCTGGCCGTCGTTGCCGCGCACTAAAGTGGCACGGTCAAAGAACGCCTGATAATCCCGAATGGTCTGAATCATCATGTTGATCTGAGTGTTGCCTTCGGGTACAAGAGCCTGCCATTCAGCAAGCGAAACAGGGGTCATTCCAGTGAATGCATCTGCCATTTTTTACTCCTTTATTTACCGTAAATATCGTCTGGAGTGAGAGTTCGGTTGGAGTTGCCTCTAACCGTCTTGTCCTCTCTCATGCTGTCGCCAAAATGTTTGAGGATCTTGATCAGGCCCGGATGATTACCGGCAAAGGTCGCCAGTTCGTAAACATCCGGATCAGTAAACTCTCCTTCGGGTGTCTGAAACTCTCTCAGGGCTCGCTGAGCTGAAAAAATCGTGTTCTTCCAGTTGTCGCCGCCGATCACTGCGTCATGGAGTGACTTGTCTTTCCATGTTGCATTGGTCTGTTTCAGCACTTCAATCTGTCGCTCTGCCAATTTCGGCGCCAGCTTATCAATGACTTCCTGGGCCTTGGCTTGAGGCAGATTCAGAGACTTAGCAACTTCTGAAAAAGTTTTGACGACTTCTGCGTCTAAGGTTGTACCTTCAGGCGCTTTGAAATCTTCATACTTTTCTGGTGCTCCGCCAGTCTCGTCCGCCTTCTCTTCCTTCTTCTCTCGTTTGTTCTCTTCGGTCTTTCCTTCCTCCTGAGACTGCTGTCCCTCTTGAGGAGGAGTTGCCTTGGAGATTTCATCAATCAGCGTGGATTCTCCCTGCTGACCCTGAGAATCAGGATTAGGCGTACCGTTGGTTGTAGCCTCGCTTGTCTGATTTTCGGCTGCTGTACCTTCGCTCATTTCGTTTCCTTAGGTCTCAATTCGCCGATCTTTTCAGGGGCGTACTTGAGAACGTTGTTAAAAACCTGTTGTGCAAATTCCCGTTTTCCTTCCTTGCGAGCCATGTTCAAAGCATTCGTATCGAATGCCGAGGAGAAGAAACCGCTGTCATCAAAAATCCGTTTCAGCACTGTCATTCCGTCTCTTGTGTTCAGGACATTGATCAGAGCCTCTTGGAAGTCAGCCTCCTTTCGGAATGCCTCGAGATTCTTTTCTTCGTCCTTTTCTCGCTGGGAGTTGTCGAACGGGTCTCTAGTAACGTCGCTCATTGTCAATCCTCGTGATTTCTCGATGCGCACACCCTATTGCATTCCCTCGGCCGCCATGTCTTGCATACCTTGGACAGCTTGGCCAGCCAGTGTTTCCGGGCCCGCTGGTACTTTCCCGAGCTTGGATAGCATGTCAGCGCTCTGGGCCATCTGCTGTTGCTGCTGTGCTTGCTGTTGCTGCTGTGCTCTCTGCTGTCTGATAGCTGCCACCTCGTCCGAAGAACGAAGAATTTCAGGCGATACACCGCGCTTGTCGGAAACAATCTGGGCGTACTTGTCCAGATCGAAGTTGTCGAGGAAGTCGGGCTGATACTGAGCAATTTGGAGCGCCTCCTGAATTGCCTGTTGGTCGGTACGGGATTGCACCTCCTTCTGGCTACGGCTCAAAATTGAGGTGTACTCGACATTTAAATCCGTGCCCTGAATCTCTTCGGGAGCAGGCGGGATCAATCCTTCTTCGTTCAGGATGTCAAACGTGCGGTCAATGAGCGGGCGCAAAACCTCGTTATTGAATCTGGAGAGGACGGGCCCGAGCATCAGCAGCTTCTCTTCGTGCAGTTCTGCAACTGCCGTGGCCGTCATCTGATTGAGCGCAGACTGATTACTGAGCATGAGGAACATGTCCACATTGAATCCAGCGCGGATTCTGTTCTGTACCTCCAGAGTGTCCTGCCTCAGGTCATTGAGGTTGATGGCTACATTCCACAACTGCTCTGCAGGTTTCCTACCAGTGGCTCCGTTAATGAAGGATTGGCCGCCCGGATCCATGTCTATGTCTGAATCCTTGGCTTCGGACGGTAGCCCAATAGGCGGATTCACCATGTAATCAATGGCATTCCCTTTTTGTTTCTGCTCGTGCTGGAGCTGTTTCACATCCCCCAGAACGACCATGCCAGGAGATTCACAACTGTAGGTTTCCGTGCTGATCGCTCCCCAGCGTCCGACCACGGCAGGAAACATTCGGTATCCCGATTCTCGGAGAATCGGCTTCTGATCGTCTCCTGCATCCTTCAGCAGATAGACGGATCGCCACGGCATGTCCTTATTGGACTTTGAGCGCGTATCGCGTTTTTCTCTGGGCTCGATAGCGTGAATGATCGTATAGAGCTTGTCCTTCTGGCCGCCTTCATAGGTTTGGTAGAGAGAATATGGCAAAGCGTCCTCACCAAACTTCTGAACGATCTGCCTCAGCGATAACGAAAACTCGCGGTAGATAGTATCCGGAGTTCCTTTGCTGTCGCACGATATGCAGTATTCGCCAGCAGTCAGGGGAATACAGTTAAACCCTTTCTCCTCATCCTCTTCAATGATGATGGCCAGAATGCCAAATAAACCAGCCTCAAGCCACGCATGATGCAGGGCCTGATAGAGATTGGTCTTGGCGTATGTCATGTAGAGGATCTGCGAGACATCCGAGAGCCAGCGCCTTACCTGGACGGATTCATCTAAATCCGGGCTTCCAGTCGTGAGGAAAAACCACTGCTGAGAAGGATCGGTCATGCCGCTCATTAGGCCCTTGGCCAAAATATCCGAGGCCCTGAGCGCGGTGTTGTCATAGATGTTATTCCAGCGGGTCTTTGCTTCATTCTGCGTTGTCGGATTGAGGAACTTACCGTTAGCAGGCCGCAGGAATTTAGAGATTTCTATCCATTGGTGGAGATAAGGATCGCGCTCTTTGACAAGGCTTCTCCATCGGTTCAAAACTTCCTGCCGAACTTCTTTCATGTCATCACCCTAATGCAGATTTTTTGCCCAGCGTCATGTCGTTTTGATCCACACCGCCGGCGCCAGTCAGCATTGTTTGGCCGCCTGATAACAGGTCGTTGGTGTTGTCGCCGAGGATCTTGGATAGATCAGCAGTCTTCTGGTTCTGCATACGCATTTGCTCACGCTGTTGTTCAGCTTGTTTCTCAGCGTTGCGTTTGGCCTCTTCGGTCGCGTCCTTCTGAGCTGATGCCGTTCGGCGTGCGGCTCGGCTCTGTGAGTGAGAAGAGAGTGCAGCAGACCCGGCCATTAACAAGCCCATTCCCAGCATTTCCATACCCATGGTTTAATCCTCCAGTGATTTGTAATAGGTGACATCCGAGCGCTGGAATAACCTGTCAAAGAGTTGCTCCGTTCTGGATCCAGCGGGTGCAGAAAATCGAATACCTGATGCGCCAAACTCCCGAGCCATTTTTATTGCGTGTCTCAGGAATTTCAGGCCGTGTCCTCGGTGCTCTGGCTCAAGGTAAAGCGTGTCCACATTGGCCACGTCTTTAGAGTTGTGGAGAGAAGGACACATGACGATTGCCATGATCCCTACCAACTGACCCTCGCTCACGGCTCGAGCGCAAAAAAGCAAACCGTTCCTAGCCAAGAACGAGTATTTGTCCTTGTCCACAATGCCCTTGAGGTTGATGTGCCCGGCCTCCTGTCTGTAGTGCAGGCACACATCCTCATACCGAGGGTCATTGAATAAGTCTGAGAGCGTACAGGTTTCGATTTTCATCATGTCCCGATTGTCGAGCCCGCCACGAGACTGATGCGCACACCCTCTATGCGTATGGATCGCGTATGCCCTTGTGGCGGTTCACCCGCTGATGCCGCCAGCTATCGTCCTCTATGTACTCCTGGATGGGAATAGCGAAACACAATGCGAGGGCGTCCGCGGTATCTGGAGAGTTCATGTTGCGGCGCTTCATTGAATCTTTGGATTCCAGGAGTAACCGGCCCTTCTGGTCAATGAGTTTTTCAGGTATGCAAAGATCCTCGGCCAGCTCTTCACTCTTTGGGATCGCTCCGTCATCGCGTATGAAATCCCGCATCTTGTCCCACATCTCAGCACGCTTATTAGCCCACCTCTGTGGGTTTGTGCTCTGGCTTGCACTGATGACCTTGTTCAAGTGCTGCACCTTGTCCTTGAGCCAGTCATAAGGGCTGGCTCCCACACCTGTGTAGTCAATATTTACGTACACACGAGGAATGCCCTTCTGTTTCAATTCGTTTGCATACATGAGCACCTGCATACCGAGCTGAGGGCCGTCCAGGCCGCGAAAGACTTTCAGCGGCATAGTGCAGTCACGGCCGATCTTAGTTGCTATGGCCGAGCGGTCGTCTCCCTCTCTGGCCACGTCCACACCCAGGATAGCGACCGTTCTTGAGTAGTTGATCTGACCCACGTCACGATTCATAGCCGCGTCAACGTCCTCACGGTTAATGAATTGCTTGGCTGAGGCGCTGGGGAATACGCCTCTCACGCGCACCTTCACAAAGTCGCTGTCCTCTCCATAATCCTCCACGTACTCTTGCAACTGCTCCTTGTTCGTGATTTTCACTGTGCGGCTGTCAATGTTGTACGTGATCCAACGGTGGCGGCTCTTGTGGAAAGCGTCAAAGAATGGGCCGTCTGGGCGCGTTGGGTTCCCGAAAATGCACCAGATGATCTGCGTGTCCTTGTCCGTGAGCGCGCCTTTCGTTACCTCGTAAATCTTTTGAGCGATAACTGAGGCTTCATCGAATAGCACCAGGATCCGCTTCCCTTGATTGTGCAAGCCCTGGAATGCATCGGTGTTGTTCTCGTTCCAAGGGATGGCGTCAATGCGCCACGTGTATTTGTGTCCTGGCTGAGTTGAAAAAATGGATTCAGCGGCCACCTCGAACCAATCACGGAATAGGCAAAGGTGGTGCCACTTGTGCAACTCCGACCATGTTTTGGTTATGAGCTGGTTCTTTGTTTCAGCCGTGACAACTCCTTTCATGTCCGGATATGTGCAGATTGACCACAACATAATCCAGGCCACAAAAGCCGTTTTGCCGATACCGTGTCCTGATGCCACGGCAATTTGAATCGCCTTGTGTCTCGTTTCCCCGTTCTTCAAGCGGTCCCTGATGTCACAAAGGATCTTCTGCTGCCACACGTCTGGCCCTTCGTAATTAGCCAGCTCACCATGTCCCCAGCGGAAACACTTCTGCACGAATAAAAGCGGATCATTCGTGCAAGCTATCGCCAGGCGCCTCAGGCCCATCTCAAAGTTAGCGGCCTCTTCATTCATCTTTGACATCTTTCAGCACCTCGTTAAGCCAGGTTGAACGATCAGCCACATTCACATCTATCTGCTTGCGCTCAATAAACTTGCCTCTCAGTTTGCAAATTGTTGTGAGCGCCTGGTTCGCTCCTTTGCTATCGAACATGAAAACATAGTTCCCGTCTTCATCTTTCATTTTCTCGCCGAAGGGCGTGTAAACCTGTTTAGGTTCGGAGCACATCTTGAGAATCTTTATCGCTTGTTTCAGCTCGAAGTCTTCCTCAAGCTGGAGCCTCTCATTCCGCTGTTTTTGGCGTTCTGCTATCGCGCGAGAAATACGAACATTTCTCAACAATCTCGTGCCTGCGGTGCAAGCAACTTTTTCATCTTTAGCCTTGTATCCTGCCTTCAAATAGGCCTGAGTAGCATTGCCTCCGTTCTTCAAGTATTCGGATACAAACAGGGCTTGCTTCTGCGTCAGGCCGTCAATAATTGAATCTGTTTTAGCCATACAAACCCCCTATTCTGTTTTTAGTTTGGAGTAGTTCCGGTGAGACATGCGCACTGCTTCATTTAAATTTCGTTGGAATAACTGCCCGTCTTTTGCCTGAGAAAATGTCTCTAAGAGTGCGTATTGGAATGTCCATCTTCTGTGAGATTTCACGCAAAGAAAGACCCGCTAAGCGAAGATCAAAGCAATGGATAAGATCCTGATCTGAATACTTCGCCTTTGGGCTGGACACTCCGACACGTACTGATGCGTCAGAGAGAAGGACCGTAGACGGGTCAAGACCGAGCTCGGAAAAACTCCGGATATTGGCTCTTAACTCGGTCAATCGTTCTCGATATGCGCAGATCTCGTTGTACCGCTGTTTCTCCTTCTCTAAATCCGACAGCCTCGATAAGTCGGTTTTGGGCTTCGATTGGAAGCAGAGAGTGGTATCGATATGCCCGAACAAGTCCCCTTGGTTTTTGAGTTGTGTCATTCATCATTTCCCTCCGGTAGCGGCTACTTCCTCACGGATCAGCCTGAATAATTCCTCTATGGGTAAAATGGCCAGCCATTCTTTACGGTCTGCTCGGCAAACAACAATGGGGCGTTCTCCCGGATCACATCCGTTGCTGGCCTGATCCATCCATTCATAGATGTTTCCGATTGCGGCCCGCCTTTTGACTTCAATCGAGTAGGGATTGAGCTTGATGTCTGCTCCTCCGTCTCGAGTTTGTGAGAGATTGCGGTGTACCTGTATGCCTAGGTTTTGGAATATGAGATCGCAGATTTCGCGCTCTCCAGCAGCGCCTTTAGTTCTCTGTGCTTTTCCCATTCTTTTCTCCATTGGTTGAATGTTGTTTAAACAGCCGTCTAGCGTCTCTGAGCGATTAACTCAGCGTGGACGCGGTATCTATCGAATTGAGAGAAAAATGCTCTCCTGCGTTCAATACGCTCGTCTGTGTCACGTTCAAAAACTGAGCACCTTGTGAATGAGATTGGGTAGCACTCGATGCCCGCCCCCTTCTCGGGCTGATGGCACCAGATATTCATATCCCCGAAACTGCTCTTAGGCGGCCTGTGGTGCTTTCCTTCTCGGTCGATCCAAAAGGATTCAGCGTATTTGCAGTACAAGCAGCACCCGCTCATTCAGACTTTCTCCCGAAAGCGAAAATAAAATCTAGGGCAACAATCATTGCCAGTAATGTGAGGCTGTAATCAATGTTTGAGCCTCTGTATGCAAACCATGCAAAATCAATAAGACTGAGAACACCTCCTGAAAGGCCAAGGAGGCCGAAAAATCTACAACCATCAAACCGCATGCCATTACCTGTCAAAAAACAACCAATCAAAGAAAAGCTGATTAAGTACACAAAAACACAAAGAGTTACGTTATCCATGCTCTAACTCCTTTCCTCCTGGCTGACTTGGAAAGCAGCTCTCACGAGTAATCCGAATAGCACCAGGTTGATAAAGACCACTGGTGCCAGCACGATCATCAGCAGGGTCCATGCAGAATCCGACATAACGCACCTCAATCAAAAAGATCAGCAGTAGCCTGTTTGCGCATTGATTCGCCCATAAAAAGAGCCGGCACACACTTTGCTTTGATTCGGTCGTAAAGGCGCTCACCAATGAGATCAGATAGGGTTTCTGCGTTTAAGTTACTGATTAGGATCGTGGGATATTTGTCAGTCATTCGGTTCTCAAGAATTGAGAACAAAATCCGGCGTTCAGCGTCCGAGCCTTTTTGGACACCGATTTCATCAATCACCAAAAGCGGTATGTAGGAGAAAAAGTTGATCGCCTCTTCTTCTGTCGTGCTGGCTCCGTTGCGGTAGGTATCCCTCACGCCTGAGAAAATCTCGGCCGCTCGGTAGTACTTCGGAAAAAATCCTTTGTGCTTGCGGATCAGCTCGATCATGATTGAGCAGGCAAGATGGGTTTTACCGGTTCCGCACGCACCTAGAAAAATTAGGCCGTACCCGCCTGCCCACGCCTTTTCAAGACCTTTCACGAAACGCTTAGCTAGTGCAAGCGCCTTTTGCTGAGTTTCATTTGCAGGCTTGAAGGTCGAAAAGTCCTTGTTCCGATAGTCGTACGGAATTCTGGCGCCTTCGATCCGGCGTTTAATCTCGTCTTCTTCCTGCTGCTTACGGAATGCCTCCTCCTTGGCCTTCCATTCTTCACGGTGCTCTTCTGCACAGCGTGGGCAAGTGCTTTGAGACTTAACCTCTTCCCCGACCCAAATTTCATCAGCCAGGTAATAACCGTGTTCCGGACATTTAACGATTCTCTGCCGCTTGGTCATCACACCAAGGATTGAATTGATAACGCCTTGAGTTTTGGGTTCTTTCGTATCGTTCATAGTATTAAATTCCCGTCTTTATCAAATTTGCATCCCTGCATGTAAAACTCGTCCGTGAATCCGCCAGGCGGTTCGTATGCGTATGGTTTGGAGGATTGGTTGGGTGGCTTCTGTTGCTGCCACTTAGATTCATTCAGACACCACGTTGTGAAGGCTGCTTTGTAGTCTGCGTACTGTTTGCCGTTTGCCTTGCAGTAGGCGACCATCTTTGAAAACAACTGCTGAGGGTCTTGAATGTTGTGCTTCTGAGCTACCTTCAAAAACTCTTCCGGAATTCGGTCATCCTCGTTGAAAGGACATGGCACCTTTTCCTTCTTTTGGCGTTTTAGCTTTTTCTGAACTGTTTCCGTTTTGGAAATAGTTGGGACTGTTTCAGTCAAAGCGAACGGTGTTGCCTCTATAGAATTATTTACTTGTTCTTTTACTGTTTCTATTACTGATTCGTGTCCCAAATTTGGGCCTACCACACGTCCCATATTTGGGACTACGGAAAGTCCGTTTTTGGGACTAGTCCCATATTTGGTACTACCGTTTTTGGGACTATCAGCCTGAACAGTTAGATTCAAAACGTAATTATTTGAAGAATTGAGAACGATCCGTTCTCTTCTGATAAATCCTTTTTCTTCTAAGTAGGTGATGGCCTTGTAAACAGTTTTTCTGTTTAACTCTGTCTCTCTGGAAATGGTGTCAATACTAGGATTGCATTGTCCAGTCTCAGAATTACAGCAATCTGCGAGACAACGTAAGACAGATTTGGCAGCCGCATTACCGACAACCAAACGTCTTACCTTGTCAGCGTCTTGGTAACTCATTGCTTAGAGTCCCTGATTACAAACCATGAAATGTCCGGCCTTAAGTCCTCACACCTAACCTGACGATTAGTTGCGCACTCAATCAAAAGGCATTTGTCAGCAGGAACACGCTGAATACCTTTTTTCCACTGTGTGATGAGGACAGGAGGAACATTGATCTTCCGAGCAAGAGCGGCGCTTGAGCCTCTTCCTTCTTTATTCAAAAAATCTTTAAGTTTCATATTTGTGTTTCACTTATATTTTGAAATAAGTGTAACACTTATGTCTTCAGATTAGCAATTTAATATTTCACTAATACGGAGATTTCGTTATGAGAAGTGTTAATGACGTTAGAAAAGAGAATTTGATCGTCCTGCGCGAACGCTTTAAAACTTTGGCGAATTTGAATCTAGCTATTGGCAAAAAGAAAACTGACTCAACGCTTAGCCAGATAATCAACGGCGCAAAAGACACGAGAAGCGGAAACATTAAAAATCTTGGCGATCGGTTGGCTCGAGAGATGGAAACCAAACTGTCTCTTGGTTACGGTTGGATGGATGCTGACCACAGTAATGAGGCGTTTCCTGAGGACGATAACCTGATCTATCTGCGGCGCCTGAATGTCTCTGCGTGCTGCGGAGATAGAGGTGTTCAAAACTACCAGGATGAGGCATACGTGGATCAAATGGGCGTTTCTCGTATGTGGTTCAAGGAGAACATAGATCAGATTCGGGAAAACGGCTATGACATCATCACGGCCTCTGGAGACTCAATGGAGCCAACTCTAAGAAACGGTGACCTAGTTGTGATCGACAGGTTTGACACTGAAATTACAAAACGGGACGGCGTTTTCTGCCTGTTGATCGACAATGACCTGTATATAAAGCGCGTCCAGCGTGTACCAGGCAGTCTCAGGTTTATATCTGACAATCGACTGTATGACCCGTTTGAAATTCAGCTTGCTGAGGTTGAAAGCAGAGTAATCGTATTCGGACGTATGGTTAATTCGCTGAACTTGAAACGGTATGACTAAAAATGAAAATCAGAGAATGGCTTTTAGGGATTTTCGGCCTCAGCAATAAAGAAAAACCTCCTGAAGAAAGTGTCAAAGCAGAAGTTTTGCTCTTGTCTTATGAGCCAGAAGAATTTCATCTGGAAGCTGAAGAGCTTCCGATTAAAAAACCGATACAAACAGAATTTTCATTCATCCGTAAAACACAACCTCCCAAACGTCCCATAAGAAAGAATCCTATGACACCTCGTACATTACCGCCAATTCTGCAAGTGGCGAAAGAAATCATGCAGACTAACAAGGCAGTCATGCATGTAAGAGAGATTACTGAAATAGCAGTCTCTCAAAATAAAAATTTAGGGCTCCCTCCTGAAGAATTTATGTCAAAACTTTCTTCAGCTCTGGCTGCACATTTGAAAACTCAAAACCCGATTTTCTCCAAGCCAACAAACAAGGACGGATCGAAGAGAAAAGGTATTTATCGCCTCAAACGGACTGCCTCTGCTCCGGTTGTTCCTATTCCTAAAGTTACCGTTGAGAATGTGTCAACGAATTTCTTTGGCAAAGGCGGTGAATTTGCAGTTGCCTCCGAACTTCTTTTCCTCGGCTATAACGTTTCAATGATGGCTGTTGATGAAGGTGTTGACTTAATCACCGAGAAGGACGGCAAATTCAACTATGTCCAAGTGAAGACAACAGTAGTGGAAGAAGGCACCCATTCCTTCAGCTTTAAAGTGCCAGAAAAACAATTCACAAACAACCTGCCCTACTCTCCGTACTATGTTTTTGTTATGCGAGACGGTCATCACTCTTCGTATGCCGTCATTCCCTCTGACCACCTCTCGCTACTGAGAGCTCAACAGATTATCAAGGGACGAGATCTCTCAATCGTCATCACCCGGGATGCCAGGCGAAGGGAATACAAACTCAATGGACAAGACATCAATATTTTTATTGGAGCTTTTAACAAAATCTAGAAAAACCGCTCTTCGCATTCCTAATCAAACCGACGACATGCGACACATATCAACGCAAGGACATTTATAAAGATGACAGGAGAAGTTATGACATCAACTTTATTGCTTGGTTGTTCCCAGCCAGCATTTTTCAACGGTCTTCTAGAAAACGCCATCTCGGGAGCATACCAAGACCTAAATTCTTTTCCTGAGGATTTCTTTGATGTCAAAATAAGGATAACTGGAGCTGACTTTAGGTCGTCAATAAACGGAGATGTCGCAAAAGCATTATGGGAGTTCGAAAAAAACCTCCGGCGAGCTGTAGCTCAGGCGTTGCACGACTCCAGTAGCATTAACTCTCTTACCAAGGAAGAGAGACAAGAATCTTCCTTAAATTTTACTGTCAGCCCCGGAAGTTCGGTTATAAAGACGTGCTTAAAAACCTTGGCGAAATCGTTTGGAAAGGCGTTCGTGAATATGGATGACAGAGGAAAAGTTGCAGTATGCGTCATTATCGGTCTAACGATTTGGGGCTTGGGCACTGCGTGGTTTGACAAGGATGCAAAGATGGCTGAAATACAAGCTAAAGTTCAAATGAACTCTGAAGAAAACATACTGAAAGCCTTCCAGTACGCTCAGCAATTTCAAGAAGCCTATAAAGAATCGTCTGATGCAATAGCAAAATCAGTCCCAACCGCCGACTCCGTCCAGATAAATAACCAACACTACTCGCATTCAGATATTGAGAAACTCAACGAACGTCCTCCAAGATCTCAACCTGAGTTTGACACCTTCTCAGGGGTTTACCAGGTTGATGGGATAGACAGGCTTTCAGGTAACAATTCTTTTAAGGTGAAGCTCAAAGATACGATTACTGGACAGGCCATTGCTGCAATACTCTCACCGGACCGTGGCTTATTTTCTGACCTTAATCTTGAAACTAACGCAGCCGATATTGGGAAGTACATTCAAGATAATACTAAGGTCGATGTAACCATTCTAAGCAAAGACACAAAATCGAGTAACACTCTATACATCTTAGACATAACACCTGCAAAAGACGATAGTAAAGAAGAAAACAAAAAAGAGCCATAACAATTAAAACCTCGAAGAGCCGCCTCCGGGCGGTTTTTTATTGCCGCGAATGCGGCTTTTTTGTTGCATAAATGAAACACTAATAAAAACATTTTAAAAATATATGTGTTTTGCGATTGACATAATATAAGTGTTGCACTAATATTTCCTCATCAATCAATCGTTCTTTAAAAGTCCTTCTGAAGATTGTCAGGAAGGAACAGCTCCTAAAGCAGAGTAAACCGAAAAGCCAGGGAGCGACCAGGCGGCAAGTGAATTGCGCCTAAGCATGGGGATCGAAAGTGAACCAGCGGCAGAGAGAATGCTGAAAGTGTCAAACGTTAAAGTCGTGTAGCACCGGTAGGGGCCGTTCCAGCAAAGACAGTTCACAAACACAAGCATCTTCCGGATTCTCCTGAATGTTCCGTCCTAGCGTGTCATGGATTCGGAGGACGCTTTTGTTTTTTGAAGGAGAGAAACATGGAAAAACCAAAGAAATTAACGAAAAAGCAAAGGCTCGAACTACTCGAACAGAAAAGAGCAGCCAAAGCATATTGCGACAAGCTGTTTGAAAAAAATGAGTTTGACTATGGCAACTGTTGGGACTACGCCATGATGTTCGGCCGCGGCTGGGAAGTCGACGAAATCTACAACTACCTGCGCAGATACTGTTGAAAAATCAAAAGCGCCGGCCTGCCGCTAGGACAGTTTCCGGCGCCCGCCACTGGGACGCATTTCTCAGTGTTCTCACACTGCATTCCGTCTGGGGAAGATCACTAGGGTCAACCTGATCCAGTCCGTCTAAGCCGATTATAGAGATCAATTACTAGGAGATAACATGTTAGCCACGTATGAACGTAAAAAAGTAACTGAGTACACGTCGTTTAACTATGAATTTAAGGTGTTTTATAAAGGCGAGTACGTTTGTGATCTATTAAAGATAGACCGTTACAAATGGGCGTTTTCAGCATTTCAGAGTTGCGAAAAACTCGAAGGTCTTCAAATGTTTCTTTATAACAAGACTAGCTGGAAAACCTTTAAGAAAAAAGAAGAAGCATTCGAGCATTTAGAAAACGTTCTCGCCGCGTATGAAGCCGGCGAACGTCCAGCTTAATCAATCTTCGAACTATCAAGAAATTCTTGATAGTTCGCATAAACAAGTCCCCTGCGCTGTTTTCTTAATTAACTGTTAGTTCCAGTTTTTTCAGCGACGGAGGCTTTTTTATGTGGTCTTTTTTACATAGTTTTATTGGAGAGAAAAATGATCTTATTACCGGACGAGCAAAAGCAGCTCTTTAATTGTGTCGTTGACGATCTTCTGAAAGAACGCGGCTCCGCCATTTACCTCACTGACGCACTGGCTTATGCAGAGCGTGCTGTTGTGTCCGCCCTGCTTTCCGGCAGATCCGAGATAAAGCTAGATCTCGGACACGTTGTCCAGACTGCTGAAGCTCAGAGAGAAGCCAAAGCCCTCTTCAAAGAGTATGCAGCGGATTTCATCTCCGGCCTTGGAATAGAAGCGATTGATAAAGACATCTACCCAGATGTTAAAAATTAAGTTTCTCTCCTCTGCCCCGTCAGTTTTCCTCCTTGAGCTGGCGGTTTTTTACAGTTTTGAACCTGCGAAAGGGAAATTTTTGCCCGGAGTCCGTCCCCTCGTTTGTCGATTGAGAGGTACTTCAAGCGGGAATAATCAGTAATTGGGCAAAGGTCTGGGTTTGAGATCGCATATAGAGATTACTGATCGCAGGTTCACCCCAATCTCGAGGTTGCCATGAATAAAAAATTTGATGATCTGTTAGAGGACGATCTCGCATGTTTCCTCTGCGCTCTGATCGCCGCCGTCATGTTTTTCGGCACGTTGACCGTAGTCCTGGGCGCCGATGCCTTTCAGCGGTGGCTGCTATGCATGTAACTCCGAGAACTTGCCCTGGCCCTGGCGATTTGTGGCAGCCGTCCTGGCAAGAAGAAAAACGCGAAGCAGAGTATGAGCGGCTCCTTGAAAGATTTTTTGAGGAGTACATCCCTCGCTACTGTGACGAGCGGATCAATCAACTGGCTGAGGCTGGTGAGGATGAACGACATCCTGAGATTGAGCCTTTGTTTGACGGATTTTTGAAGGAAAACGAATGGCGGTAATTACTGACGCAGAGCGTAAAAAACAGCGCAACCGAGAACTGAAGCGCCAGTACTACGCAAAAAACAAAGAAAAGAGGGTTGGGCAGAGCAAAGAATGGTATCGCAAAAGACGCGAAGAAGAATTAGCCCTGCGAAACGATAAAACACCAATCCTCCCGCAGACCCCTTTTTCAGCACTATTTACAGATTTTTTTATTGATAGGAATCCGAAAAAATGACTAACGAACAAAGAGCCGCCTGGTTAGAAGGCCGGCGTACAGGCATCGGCGGATCGGACGTGGCAGCCGTCCTCGGGCTGAATCCATGGAAAACGCCGCTGGACGTTTGGAACGATAAGCTCGGGCTTTCTGAAGATAAAGAAATGTCCGAGCCTGCTTACTGGGGAACCGTTCTCGAAGATACGGTCGCAAAAGAATTTCATCTGCGCACCGGCAAGAGAGTTCAAAAGGTTTCTCACCAGTTTGCTGATCCGGAAACTCCTTGGGCGATTGCAAACATCGACCGAGCAATTATCAATCCTGAGATTGCGAGAAAAGTTCGGCCGCTACTGAAGGTTGAAGAAATTGAGAAGTATGCCGACATCACGGGCGTCGAGCGCATTATTAACACGGATGTCGCGTTTGAGGCTAAGACGGCAAACGCTTTTACCGCTGACCTTTGGGGCCCGAGCCAGGAGCTCGAGATCAAACAGAACAACCTCAGAACCGAGCACGTGATCCCGCTTTACTACGAAACGCAGATTCAATGGTACTGCGGCATTCTGAAGCTCAAAGGAATGTATCTCGCGGTACTCATCGGAGGTTCCGACTTTCGAATGTACTGGGTCGATGCTCGTCCGGATGTGTTCCAAGTGATCAAAGAAAAGTGCTCCCGCTTCTGGAACGAAAACGTTCTGAAGAAAATTCCGCCTGACCCGATCAACATTGATGACGTACTTCAGCTATATGGAAAAAGTAACGGAAAAGCTGTGGAGGCTCAAGGTGAGCTTGCTATTGATTATGGTGAGTATGCACGTATTGCTGGTGAAATTAAGGAACTTAAAAAGCAGCAGGACGCGCTCAAAACCAAAATTGCAATAGGAATGAAGGACAACGAAATCCTTACGCTCGATGGCAAGAAAGTCCTCACCTACAAAACGCAAACCTCAAAACGTTTCGACACGGATACCTTCCGGGAAGACCACCTGGATGATTACTACGACTACCTCAAGGAATCCTCAACTCGTGTAATGCGTGTGTGCGCGTAACCTTTTAGATTGCTGGCTACACAAAATGGGCAGGGTTTCTACTGATAAAAAGAGCGGTTTTGTGTAATATTCGCTTCGAGCACTACAGTACAGTGCAACAAGAAAAGGCTTTCTCGGTTGAGCCGGATCAACCGAGCCAAATTCCCTCCAAGCCTGCACAAGCGGGCTTTATTTTTGCCTCTGCCTTATTTCTCGTAACTCTTAATCAACCCAAGCCCCTCCAGTTCGAGGGGCTTTTTCATAGGAATTAAATTATGTCCACATCCGACCAACTCGCCGCCGCTGTCGGCGCCCCCTCTGCTCCAGTCGCCAAACCCAAAACAAAAGCGCCAATCATCGTGCAGCAGGTCTTGTCCGACCAGTTTAAAAAGCAACTCGCCTTGGCCGTCCCAAAACATCTGAGCGCTGATCGCATGGCTCGCATTGCTGCCACAGAGCTTAGAAAAACTCCTGCCCTCCTCAATACAACCCCGGCATCTTTCTTGGGCGCCGTTATGCAGTCCGCCCAGCTTGGCCTTGAACCCGGTTCTGCTCTCGGCCAAGCGTACCTTGTTCCCTACGGTAACCAGTGCCAGTTAATTCTTGGTTACCGCGGAATGATTGACCTTGCCCGTCGTTCCGGACAAGTTTTGTCTCTCTCTGCGTTCGCGGTCCACGAAGGTGACGATTTTAATTATCAGCTTGGCCTACATCCGGACATTCATCACGTGCCGAGTTGTGAAGCTGACCGAGTTAAAAAACCGATCACCTTTGTCTACGCAGTCGCTAACCTCAAGGGAGGCGGATATCAGTTTGAGGTTATGTCCAGAGCTGAGGTCGAAGCTGTTAAAGCCAAGGCCAAGAGTAAAAATATTTGGAACAACTATTTTGAGGCCATGGCCCTGAAAACTGTCATCCGCCGCCTCTTTAAATATTTGCCTGTTTCAATTGAGGCTCTGCAGGTGGCTAATGTTGACGCGAAACGAGAAGCCGGGGAAAAGATCGACCCGAACGACGTAATCGACATCAATGCCGTCTCGGTCGAAGACTTCAAAGACATTGAGGAAGGCGAAGTTACTCAGGAACAACCAACTACCGAGAAATCCTCGGATATTCAGCACTAACTAAAAAGCCCTGCGAGAGCGGGGCTTCTCTTTTGAGGCCAATATGCAGGCTATGTAGACATGATCTCTGGCGGTGATGTTTGGTTTGATGATCGCTGGAATGAGCATGTTGAAGAGGGTCTCTGGGACGATCTCTCCGGGCCTCTATTAAAAGAGCATCCAGAGCTACTGGAGCACAAAACCGAGCTCCTCAAAATGATTAACGAGAATGTGCCGCACGGCTGCTGTGGCGGCTGTGTGTAGGAGGAAAACGATGTGGAAGATTAAAGACCCTGAGTTAAAACGCAAGATGAATCAGTTCATCTCAGATGACGGCATTAACGAGGTATGCAGAAATGAGATGGCAGATTCTTCCACCTACATATTTTTCTCATTTGAGGATGATGCTTACAACTTTCGGATAGACAAAAGTTATTTTGAAGAAGTTCCTAGAAACATGCTGGACGTTTGGAAACCTTTCCCAGAGAAAAGGCCGCCAGGAGACGGAGCCTACTTAGTAACGCGGCAAATGAAAACAGACACGGGCACAACGATTAGTTTTCTTGATTTCGCCAGATTTGAGTACGGTCAGTGGATGTTTAAAAACGATGTAGTCGCTTTTTGTAACTTGCCTGAGCCTTACTTTCCGATGGAGAAAAAGCATGAAGTACCAATATCGATTCAAAGATAAATCGCTTGAACAAGCGTTAAATGTTATTTACGGAGAGGAATTCGTAGAAGATGAAGTAAACAGGCAAATGACGAATACAACGTCATACATTTGTTTCGATATAGATCATAGTTCAACTACGATTTCTAAAGGAGAAATCGCTGAAATTAATGAATACAACCCAGCCGCAGTGACCGCATTCAGAGAGTTCCCTAAGCCGTATAACCCTAGGGAGGATGACGAATGAACCGATTACTAATCCGAGATTACATTTTTAACACTGATCAGATCGCGTGCATCTGTTGGGACCGAGGCAAAAATGTCTTACTAGTCTCATTGGTTTCTAGTAAGTACGCAGAGTTTGAAGATTTCCCGGAGAGCGAATGGAAGAGACTTAAAGAAACTTTGGGTTTTAAGGAGGAGAAAGAATGACAACAAAAATCTACGGCACCTCAGACGATTTGATTGAGTTTAGAGGTGACATTGAAGACGAGATCGGAGCCTATAAAGCTCAGGACAAAGGAATACTTTTATCCGACGGAACAGTGCTCGAGTGCTCGTATCCTAAAACTCCTGATCTTGGGGTTTGGGGATTCAAGCTTGTCCGTGCTGGTTACCTCTTTGATCGAATTGAAGAATGCAATGATGAAGACGCCGAAGTCTATTCAGACGTTGTTTTCTTCAAAGACGGACTAACAGACTTTTGGGAAATCATTCCTGAGCATAAACAAAAAGTCCTGGATCTTCTCGACCAACATTGCATAGAAGACTTTGCCTATGTCAGTCATCACGAAAAACTCATGCAATGTATGTATATCGAGCAAGAATATTAACAAGGTGCCCTCCTCGGAGGGCCTTTTTATTGGATTCAATCATGGAAAAAATTCTTGATCCCATGTCTGGAGCCAGGATGTTTTATTTCGACAAGAACAATAAAAGCGTTCTATTCGGAGACATCCGCGATGAAGAGCACTGGACACGCCAATACAAAAAGCTGGAGATTCACCCAGACCAAATCATGGATGCCAGGAACTTGGAGTTCCCAGACAACTCTTTTTATATGGTCGTCCTCGATCCGCCTCACCTTATCAACTGTGGCAAAAACTCGGACATGGCTAAAAGCTACGGTTACCTGGAGAAGGCTTGGCATGCAGACATGAAAAAAATTTTCAAGGAAGCATGGCGGGTACTCAAACCTAACGGCACTTTGGTTTTTAAATGGGCTGACAAGGATGTCTCTTTGTCGGAACTCCTTTATGTGCTTGGCCGTGAACCGCTCTTTGGCGACAAGAAGCCGGCAGCAAACAAAGCCGGGACAAACCGTTTCTTTTTAGTTTTCTTTAAGGATGAATGACATGGACAAAATTGAAATCACAAAGGACGAGGCGCTGCTGATGATCCGCCTCGTTTATTTTTATCTGGACCGCGCCTGCTGTATGGAAAAACGTGACAACAAAGAGATTGGCGCAAGCATGGAGCTTAAGAACAAACTGAAGGAGCAGGTAAACAGAGTGCTCCAGGAAGAAAACAATGAAGCTAACTAATGCCGTGGAGTTTTACTCCTGCCTGCTCATGATTATGGACCACTACGGCTATGACCATCAGGTGTACGAAAAATTGCCGGAAGAAGTCGATGAATTGCAGGAAGCGTTTGACGCCTACTTTGATAAACCGTCCCCGGAGCATTGGCACCATGTCATTGAGGAAGCCGCCGATGTCCACATCATGCTCGAGCAGTTCCAGATGTTGATCACTCCTGAGGATAAAGCTGAGTTCGACAAGATTTGTATGGACAAACTGCATCGAGAAATAGGAAGAATTGAACAAGCGGGAGGAAAAAATGGTCTTTCTAAATAAGATTCAAGTCGCCGAGCGGCTGCAAGTGACCACCAGAACGATAGACAAGTGGATCAAAGAAGGTTATTTCCCTAAGGGACGCTATGTTAAACGGCGTCCCTTTTGGTCTGAGCGTGAGATTGAGACATGGTGGAAATCCAGGCCCAATCTCAAATGCGCCTAGTCGTCAATTTTCTCAAACACTGCATCCGCCCATCTCTGCATTACTTCACGCCGTTGCTCCAGGAGGTCAGATCTCTGGTATGCCTGGACTACGGCGTTTCCTGTTTGGTGCATAACGCTCTTCTCTGCCAAAATTTCTGGCACACCATTTTCTGCACACCAATCCCTGAACGTGGACCTAAAACCGTGCATGGTTGCATCGGTCCCTGTCATTCTTTTTAATAGCCCAGTCAGGGAATAACGGCTATCCGCTTTCCTGTTTGGCGCGTCAAAAATCTTCTCTCCCTGCCGTTCAATCGAATTTAATAAATCAATCGCCTGGGTGCTAAGTGGCACCCTATGCGGAAACGGCTTACTATCTTTCCTCCGTTCTGGAGGAACACTCCACACTCTGTTTTTAAAGTCAATTTCGTCCCAGCGGGCTGGCACCGATTCTCCGATTCTGGAGGCAGTCAAGATCGTAAATAAAATGACCCTTCTAGTCCGGTTGTTCGCTGGAATTAAACATTTCATTTTCTCTTGTAAAACGCTGAAAGGCATAGCCTCAAAGTGCTTGACCACCTTAACCTTACTCTGGGGCGCCAAATACCTATCAAGATTTCCTCTCCAGGCGGCAGGATTAGACGGCAAGATCCCGTCGGTAACGGCATAAGCCAGGATGTTCTCTAAACGGCCTCGAACTCTTGAAGCTGTCTCGTTCTTCTCCAGCCAGATAGGCTTCAATATATTTAATACGTCCTCTCGCGTGATTTCATTTATCGGCTTTTCTCCGATAAACGGGAACGCGTATTGCTCTATCGTGTTGCGCCACTGCTGGGCGTGTTTCTTATTCCTCCAGCGCTTGACCTCTTGAAGACGGTCAATAGTCTCGATGGCATATGTTTTGAAGACTGGCACATCCGGTGTGTTTTCTTTCTCTTTCCGTTCTCTCCTAGTTTTGATTTCCTCGCCGAGCGCTAATTTAGATCGAAGTTCATCTGCCAGGGCCTTCGCATCCGAGAGCGATAATTTACGAGCTGGCCCAAGCGCCTTATCCGTCCGTTTCCCGTTTTCAGAGTATCTAAAAACAAAGCGGCGCGTATTGCCTCGCACGACTAAAATCAGGTTCGGAGCCACCGTGTGGTTACCGTCCTCAACTGTAAAAACGTTCTTGCTTGTTATTTTCATATCCTCAACTCTAAAAAGCACCACAGAAACACCACAGAAATTTTAGAAAAAATTCTCTTAGGTTCTCAATAGTTCTCTTAGATTCCTTTTGAGGATAAAATAAAAACGAATTTAACTATTTGAATATTCTTGAAAATTCCTTTTAGTTCTCTTCAGTTCTCGAAGGTTCTTAAATATTCTCAAGAGGACCCCCTCTCCGCCATTCATTTGTCTACATATGTTCATATGTATCTGCAAATCCCCTAAAATTCTCATTGTTACAAAGGATCTGTGACAAATACGGTTCGTATGTGTCTACATAAGTCCACATACATCCATGATTAAATGGTCACCTGAATGGTCACCCGTTTTTAACGTGGTCACCAGGAAATAATGATTTCTTGGTTCAGAAGAGGGATTTGTTTTTAAATGAGACTTCACACTGCAACTGAAATAAAAAATATTAAAGAAATTGGCTGCCATACTGTTACCGGACCAAAAGGATTACAACTAAGAGTTAAGCAAAAAAGCAAAACCTATTTCCTCCGATACGCCTTTTCTGGCAGACGAAAACTGATAAGGATCGGCAACGCTGCTTTTATCTCCTTAGCACTAGCTCGAGAAAAAGGTTTTGAACTTCTGGAACTTTTAGAAAAAGGAGTCGATCCGTAAGAAGAGCGAGAAGCAGCCGCACAAAAGAAAAAGCCGGAGAAACAAAAAGTAAGTTTTAGCCAATGTGCTTTGAATTGGGTTAAAGAACGCGCTCAAAATAACTTTTGGAAAAACAATGTTAAAGCCGAAGCAAATACCTTGAGCAGATTAACGAATCATGTTTTGCCTAGGATCGGTGATATGGCAATCGAGGACATCCAAACTGAGGATGTTAGAAATCTCTTGATTCCAATCTGGAGCAGGAGCCCTTCAACCTCTTCCAAAGTATTAGCGGATGTACGTTCTATCTTTCGATGAGCCATCGCACTTCGTATCAGACAAAATCGCGAAAACCCAGCTGACCTATCTGGGGGCCTCGGCGTTTTACTGGAACCTTACAGCAGAAACAGAAAAGAAGAGGAAAATTTTGCAGGTTTGGATTTTCACGAGGTTCCTGCGTTCATAAAAGACATCAGTACATTAAGAAGCAGAACCTCGGAAATGCTGTTATTTTCGATTTTTCTTGCCGCCAGATCCAAGGCTGTAAGAAATGCAAAATGGTCGGATATTGATATTGAAAAAAAATATGGAACGTTCCCCCAGAAGACGACAAAGTAAAGGATAAGAACCGTTCCCGAATAATCTTCTTAAACGATGCTGCTGTAAACCTCCTTAAAAAAGTTGTCCGATTCAGCGATAGCCCTTACGTCTTTTGTAATTCCTACGGAAGAGCTTATTCTGACATGGCTATGAATCAAGTCATTCGCAAAGCCCACGCAAGAAAGAAACTTCTAGACGGAATCGGCTGGATCGACAAGGAAAAATCCAAACGAACTGGAAAAGAATGTATCGCTACTCAGCACGCGACTGCTCGAAGCTGCTTTGAAACTTGGGCAAAGGATGACGCACTCGGTAATAACAAAAAAATCGATAAAGAGGCCATAAAGCTCAATATGCTCCACCAGCGTAACGATCCTTATAAGGGAGCGTATGACAGAAGCAAAATGGAGCAGGAACGAAGGAACATGATGGAGGAATGGGGAAAGTTTTGTACTCAGTTCATCTAAAACGAATAGATTGATGTTAAAAGAGGCCCTTTTCTGTTAGAGCGGCCTCCAAAACATTAATTAAGCCCGTTTGAGCAATTAATTATCTCTTAGAACTGGCCAACGGACCATATGACGGTCACTTAGAAATAGGCCATCAAATTCATTATTATTTTTTCTTCCAACAAATGAATTAATTTTCCCATATAACTAAAATCAAGCTCGTCATTATCAATGTCTTTAACGGGTAGGAAGACATAGTCTGAATTAATCTTGGCTTTGGAAATAGAGTTTCCCCAAGTATATTTGTAAGATAATGACTTCGCAAGGGCCGTTACGAGATAGAGATAGACGCGAAAGTCTGCATCTAATTCCCCTTTTAGTTTCAAAATTAAATTATGGCTATCGTTTGAATAATAGTCTCTGTCTTGGAAGGTGATTACAAGAGTCTTTCCCCCGATAAAAATTGTGTTTTTTTCTTCCTTTAGAGCTCCAATATCTTTTACATAAGCCAAAATGGAATTATTCCCTTCTTTTGCTGTCACATAGGGAATATCCCCACTATCTTCCTCAACTTGAGACAATAAAATATTTCCTGAGTTTTTAATGGAAAAAACTTCACTGACCTTAAATTTCTTAAAAGTTGGAACTTTTGATAGAACTTCTTCAAGCTCCGTTTGGAATAATTCATAGCCCGTTTGTAGACCTTGTGAAAGGTGCTTCTTAATCTGGGGGGGTGATGAATTGTTTTATCCTGTCCCTGTATACAGTCTCTAATGTTTTTATATAGTTCCTCATAAATTCATACGCCACCTCACCTTTTTCAGTAACGGGAAGGTAGAGAGAATCTTGCATCATTCTCTTAACATGCCACTTGAATCCATATCCATAACCACTTCCCAACTTACGAAGCGCAGCTATAACAAAAGCCGCAATGTAGAAATCAAGCTCAAATTTGGGGTATAGAACATTTATATCATCAGACGCCCAAAAAGCCTCATCTTGATAAAAAGCTTCACCAACACTTCCGTTATAAGAAACTGTAATAGTATTAGAAGGGTGCAGCTTTTCTGTATTCCCAACAAATGCAGTTACACCATTATCTCTAGATGAAGAACCAATAAAACGCACATTTCCTGGTTTCATTTGCTCTTTTGTGAGTCTGCTACCCTTTTTTATATCAAACAGATTGACAATACGAACCATTTCATATCTGCCCCCGTTTTTCCTGAAATTATCTTCAAGCTCTATTAAACGGGGGCTTCTGATTTTCCCAAGTCTGTTCCTTCTTTTTGAATTATTTCTGATATTTTCCAAGATAAATAATCTTTTACCGTTTTTTTAAAGTCTAGAATCGTGGGTATCGTCTCTACTTTTGAGTGCTGGGAGTATGTCCAATCCCCTCCCTCTAAGGAGATGGTATCTTCAACGACCAAGTCTTTTAGATAATCGGTACTGGTCTTCCTGTTCAATACCCTAGCTATTAATTCAGCGTATTTTTCTTTTGCATGCCCAGTATCTTTTAGGTTAACTCGTAATGAAGATTTTTTTCTGCTCATTCTCGTATAGCCATCTTCAGAAAAGTCAATAAATTTAACTAGGTTGTCCTTATTATGGGGCTTTCCTGCCTCAAATAAATAGATTGCAGTTTGAACAGATGCCTTGCCAATAAATAAATCAACAGGCATTTTAATGCTGGCCTTTAATGTCGAATGTTTTAATATTTCCTTTGGATATTTTCCTCCCATGCCTGCACCGGCATTTTCCTGAATAAGAACACAAGCAAAACCTTTACTCATTCGCCGCAAAGCTCTTTCTACAAATATCATTCCTTTGCCCTCGGCTGAGTAAGGAGGATTTAAAAGAAATACGGTATACGGAAAGTACGAAAAATCTTTATTCAGGCTATTCCCGTTTTCTAACTTAGTAGAACCATCCCCCACCAATATCATATTCATTACGGCTAGCATAAAAATGCTATCAAGGATTTCCACACCACATATCTGTTCGGTTTTGATCTTTTTTTCTTTTTCAAGAAGGAGATCTGGTTCACAGATATTCTCCTTGGCGTCTTTCATCATTGTCTCTAATGCTGAAACTAAGAACCCAGCTGAACCCATGGCGCTGTCTAAAACGTAAGAGTCCCGATCGGTCTGGGCTAATTGAACCATTAAATTGGTTACATACCGCGGGGTCAAAACAACATCGTTTTTTATATCAGTTGAAATGCTGGCCCATTCACCTAATTTATTGAAAATCTTTCCCGTGAAATCTAGGTGTAATTTTGAATTCAGACAGGGCAAAATATCCTTCTTTACCTTCTTGAATAATCTATTAAGGTGGCTCTCACCGTTCTCTGGTTTATTTAATCCGCTGTTTGCAAAAACAACCCTCAGTAAATTCATGACAATTTGTTTTTTGCTTTCTGGCGTCCCCCTTTTATCCAGAAATAAGTCAATCCTAGAAACAAGTTTAGCTCCGTCATTAGTTTTAATATTCAAGCTTCCCTTTAAATCGGAGACCTCTAGATCTGGCTCTCCATCTATTGGGTATGCCGCCATAATCAAACCGCAAAACAGATACAATTTTTGGTCGGTATTTAAGAGAGACTTCGTAGCTATGTTGTCATAAAGCTCTTGGTGTATCTCTTGGATCTTTTGTTCTAGTTTCTCTTCCGCATCAATTTTTGCAGCTTCCAGCTCATCGGAACTAAGTGATAAGTTATCCAGGATATCTACTAGATGATCTAAATTATTTTCTTTGAACGCCTGAAAATCCCGAACATCTTCAATTTTTTGAGGAAATGAGCCTGTATCCCCTGAGAGGTAATAGGCGCTGAATTCTGTTTTTAATTCGCCAATGTCCTCATAACCATTTATCCCTATCGCAATACATTCCTTATAGCTCCCTTCTGCGAGAATAGCCTTAGCGTAATGTATGGCACCATTAACTGCGTACCTTGTATTAGCAGAAACCGAAGTATCAATATTCTTTGAAAGAGAAGAGGAATTTTTCAAGAATTTTACTAACTTATTTCTGGTGCCTTTTACTTCTATCATCACTGGTATTCTTCGTAGCTTTTTAGTCTCGAGAAAGAGTTGGATATCCGGACGATTTCCTCCAACACCTCCAGATTTGGATTCTGCATCAGCTAAGGCTGTAGAGATTGCAGAATTAATACTTTCAGTTTTTGTGAAGTAACGGATTTGAAGACTATCTAGTTGTTTCTTGAACAGGTCTTCGACTTTTTCTTCAATGCTATAAGTTTTCTTTATTACCACAATGGTTTCCCTTTCTGAATTAAAGAATTGTAAACAACCTTCCACTGTATATCCCCGAAACTCAGAGAGTTTCGACCGCGACAGCGGTGGCAGGACAGCCGTAAATTTTCAATTTTCGACCAAGCGGTGCGAGGTGCTGATGCATTTGGCGTCTAGGTCTTTAGACTAGACACCAAAATGCGATCCTGCATTATTTTTGTTCGGTATTATTCTGTTCTTAGAGAAGACGCTTTTCCCTAACCAACAGCCTAATAGCTCTTCTCATAGTAATTGAATCTGCATTGACTAGTATAAAATTCTAAAAATACGTTATCTAATTTGAAAAAGAAGTATAATACGG